>OLXF01000023.1_pt1 | contig 55934 bp, 46 predicted proteins | sample 1673471 | NCBI WGS metagenome assembly OLXF01 (sample SAMEA103958113, study PRJEB25191) | human gut metagenome
CCAAATTTGCTACCTCCCGCAAAAACCCCTTTGCAAAGGGGCGTTGATCTGCTATAATATAAAAGCGTTCTTATATACTTTTAAAAATACAATCCCACAGCGGCTGCTGCGCCGCTTTTTCTATCATACAACATTTCAGGTGAATTTTCCATGATAAAAAAAGTTTTTTCATTTTTTCTTACGCTGCTTCTGACCGGCCTTCTTCTGCTTCCCGTGGGGCAGGCCGGCGCCTACACGCCTTCTTCTTTTGAGGTGCATGCAAAAAATGCGCTGCTGATCAGCGCGGACGGCAACACCGTCCTGTTTGAGCGTGGTGCGGACGAGCGGGTTTACCCTGCCGCGATTGTCAAAATGATGACCGCCCTGCTGGTGATCGAAAACGCCGCCGACCTGCAGAGTGAGAAGGTTCCGGTCACTGCCGCCGTCCTGAACTCCCTGCGCGGCGGCTCCTACAATGCCTATAATCTGAAGGAGGGGGAGGAAATCCCCGCCATCGACCTTGTTTATCTGATCATGCTCGGCTCTTCAAATGAGGCAGCGGCCGTCGCGGCCGAATATTACGGCGGCGGGTCGAACAGCCATTTTATCCAGATGATGAACGACAAGGCGGCCGCGCTGGGGATGGAAAACACCAACTACGTCAACGCCACCGGCATCCACGCCTCCAACCAGTATACGACCGCCCGGGACATCTATAAGCTGACCAGATACACGATGGAGAATGAAGCCTTCAGCAAAGTTGCAGCCACCCGGCTGTATGAAATGCCGGCCACCAATACCTATCAGAAGGTACGGTATATCCTGAACAACAACCAGCTTCGGGACAGCTCGACCAACTACTATTACAAATATGCCACCGGGGTCAAAACCGGCTATACGGAGGAGGCTGGCCGCTGCCTTGCCGCCTCCGCAACCAAGGACAGAAAATCCTACATCTGCATCCTGATGAACAGCCCGGTGACCGACGCCGACGGCAAGGACGTCCGGTACGAGTTCACCGACGCCAAAAACCTGTTCGAGTGGGCGTTCGAGGATTTTTCCCACAAGCAGGTGCTGAACAGCGCCCAGCCGGCGGGGGAGGCAAAGGTCCGCTACTCCTGGGACACCGACCACGTCGTGCTCTATCCCGCTGCCGACCTGTCGGCCACCATCCCGGCCAGCTCGGACACCTCGACCGTCGTAACCGAGCTGCACCTGAACGCGGAGGAGTTTGAGGCGCCGATCGCCGCGGGAGATGTCCTGGGATACGTGACCGTCTCCTACGCGGGGGTGGAGCTTGGACGAACCGACCTGATCGCAGGTGAAGGCGTAGAGCGCAGCTTCCTGCTCGCGGCGGGGGGAGAAATCTCCAAAATCGCGAAAACGCTCTGGTTCCGGCTGATCGTTCTGGCGGTGGTTCTGCTGATTCTGCTGCGGATCATTCTGGTTCGCGCCGCCCGAAAAAAACGGAAAAACGCGCGTCGGGTCAAGGATTATCGCAGGATGTAGGCATATACTAAAAGCAGCCTTTATGAAAAAACCAGAGGCCGCCTGCCGCATACCGCAAATATCCCGATCGCCAAAAGGGATACATCGAGCGGGGAGGCCTTTCGCCATATGAAACTCCGGCCATATGAAATTCCGGCCATATGAAACTCCGGCCGTAATAAAAAAGCCTTGCTTCGCCGCGTTTTAAGCATTTTTTAAAACCCCAGTCTTGTTCAAAAGCAGGACAGGGCTTCTTCGGGACTTCGTTTTGACACCCCCAGCATAAAACCGCAAGAAAAGGAGAGTCGCTCTAAGATGCTGCTTTCGGTTGATATCGGCAATACAAATATCACCATGGGAATCTACGACAAAGAGGAATTGCAGTCGGTTGCCCGAATCGCCACCGACCCGAATAAAACCAGTGATTCCTATGCCGTGGACATCAAAGCTGTTTTGGAACTGAAGGGGATTGATTACCGCCAAATCGACGGCGCGGTGATCGGCTCTGTCGTGCCGCCGGTCGGCGCCGCAATGGTAGAGGCTATTCAGCTGCTCTGCGGCGTGAAGCCGATCCTTCTCGGTCCCGGAGTAAAAACAGGGCTGAACATCCGCATCGACGATCCCGGCCAGCTTGGCGCCGATCTTGCGGCGGGTGCGGTCGCAGCCGCCTCCCTCTATCCCATGCCCTGCATCATCTTTGACCTGGGCACCGCCACCACTGTCAGCGTGATGGATGCCGAAGGCCGCTTTCTCGGCGGGGCGATTGCCGCCGGGCTTCGCACCACGCTGAACGCGCTGGCCAGCCATACCGCCCAGCTGCCCTTCATCAACATCGAGCCTCCCAAAACGATTATCGGCACCAATTCGATCGACAGTATGAAATCCGGTCTTGTGATCGGCGCAGCAGCCATGATGGACGGCATGATCGACCGGTTTGAGGAGGAGCTGGGGCAAAAGGCAACCGTCGTCGCCACCGGCGGCCTGTCGGGAATTGTTGTGCCCCTGTGCCGGAGGGAGATTATCTTCAACGACAACCTTCTGCTGGAAGGTATGCGGATTATTTACAACCGCAACGTAAAGCCGTAAGAATCCGGCAAACTTTGCAGTCTTCTTTGCGGGAGGAGAAGCTTTTCCGCCCCTTTTTCGCCGAAAAGCAGCGGAGGAATCCCCGCCCTGCTCCGGCATTTACCCTGTCCCGGCATTTGCAAAAGAAACTGCCGCCCGGCGGTTTTCCCGAGCCGGAGGCCTTACACCAAACCTACATATATATTGCCGCACCGACCCAGATCCGCACGGAACGCTGACCGAAAAAACGGCAGCGATTCCGCCTGCGTCAGGCAGGGAAAAGGCCGGCTGTATATAAATCTTATTTTGAGCTGTATCGTAAAAAGCGAACAGCATCAGGAGGAAATGTATTATGAAAACCATCAGTAAACAGCGAATTCTTTGGATGACCCAGACCGCCATCTTCGCCGCCATTGTCCTTGTCGTACAGTTGGCCGGCGGCGCTGTCAAGGTCGGACCGATCAGCATAAGCCTGGTTTTGATTCCCATTGTGGTCGGCGGCATGATTATGGGGCCGCTCTCGGGCGCGATTCTGGGCTTTGTTTTCGGGTTGGTCACGCTGATCAACGGACTGACCGGCCTCGATCCGTTCACCAACGTCCTGCTGATGTCCGGGCTCGAAGGCGCCATCGTCACCCCGCTCATCTGCCTTGTCAAGGCGACGGCGGCAGGCTTTTTGTCCGCGCTCATATACAAGCTGTTCAAACAGCATGCAGAGGCGAAGGGTGCCTCCCACACCAACATAGCCGGCGTGTTCTGTGCGGCTGCCACTGCGCCGATTGTCAACACCGGGCTGTTCATCCTCGGCGCACTGTCCCTGTCCGACGTGCTGTCGGCCAACTTTGTGGCCGAGGGCTCTTCCGTCCTGTATTTTCTGATCATCGGCTGCGCGGGGGTAAACTTCCTGATCGAGCTGGCCGTCAATCTGGTCTTTTCCCCGGCCATTTATCAGCTGATCCGAGCGGTTTCCAAGGGGAAGCTGAAATAAACCGAGCATTTCTTAATAAACCGAGCATTCTCTTTGATTTTACAAAAGAAAACCCGGACTGCGTTCTTGCAGCCCGGGTTTTCTTTCGCCCATTTTTACCGGACACCCGGAAGGCTTTGTTTTGAATATAAAAATCTGATTCATCAAAGGGAGGGAAAGCGGACCCGGAGGCAATTCCCTCAATTTTTCAAAAGAATTTTTGGCTGTTTTGCTGCGTGTGATAATAAAAATCCTTTTTGGGGTACAATATTTATACCACCATCGGTTGACGAAGGCGGGCTGACGCCCGCCAAGGCGAAAAGGGCAAAAAGCGCCGGAAAGACGCGCTGTCAGGCGTGTTTGCCCTTGTGAACCGACGGTAACCTTTATAAATAACGCAGGAGGAAAAAGAACCATGAAATTTAAAAAACTGCTGGCGGCTCTGCTTTGCGCCGTCCTGCTGACCGGCTTTACCGCCTGCAGCAGCAGCGGAGGACAAAACGCCTCCTCCGGCGCGGCCAACACCGTCACCATCTGGGCGTGGGATGACAACTTTAATGTAAAGGCCGCCAATGTCGCCAAAGAATATTACGCCAAGGAAAATCCCGACGTCACCGTCAACGTGGTCAGCATGGCGCAGGCCGACATCGTGCAGGCGCTGAACACCGCCCTCTCGAGCAAGACCTACAACGGCCTGCCGAACATCGTGCTGATTGAGGATTATCGGATCCAGAACTATCTGAACTCCTATCCCGGAGAACTGCGGGATCTCTCGGCCATCGTCAACGCCTCGGACTTTATGGACTATAAGCTGGAGGTCATGAGCGAGGGCGGAAAAATCTACGGCGTGCCGTTTGACAGCGGCGTCACCGCCCTCTTCTACCGCACGGATTATGTCGAACAGGCCGGCTATACCGCCGCCGATATGGAGAACCTGACCTGGGACAAATACATCGAGATCGGCAAAGCGGTCAAGGAAAAAACCGGAAAAGCCATGCTCACCCTCGACCCCAGCGACCTCGGCCAAATCCGCATGATGATGCAGTCGGCCGGCGCCTGGTATGTCAAGGAGGACGGCAAGACGGTAAGCATCTCCGACAACGCCGCCCTGAAGGAGGCGGTGAAAACCTATAAAAACCTGATGGATTCGGGCATCTCGACCCTGATTTCCGGATGGGATCCCTTTGTCGGCGCCTTTCAGAAGGGGAATGTCGCCAGCGTGCCGACCGGCTGCTGGATTGCGCCGAGCATCGCCGCAGCCGAGGATCAGAGCGGAAAATGGGCGGTGGTGCCTCTGCCGCGCATGTCGGGACTCGACAGTTCGGCGGGCTATTCAAACATCGGGGGCGCCGGCTGGTATGTGCTGGACAAGGTCTCCGGCGCCGAGCTGGCGGAGGATTTTCTCGCCAAGACCTTTGCGACCAACCTGAATCTGATGAACGACCTGGCAAAGGAAATCAGCCTGGTCAGCACCCTGAAGGCGGCGGCCGAAACCGAAAACTATACCACTCCGAACGCCTTTTTCAGCGGGCAGGAGATTTTTAAAGAATTTTCGCTCTGGACAACCAAAATTCCGGCCGTCAATTACGGCTTTTACACCTATACGATTGAGGATATTATGACCGAGGCGGTGCAATCCTATATGCAGGGCACCGATCTGGATAAGGCGCTCGCCGCCGCCCAGTCGCAGGCCGAGTCGGCCATTCGGTAGGCTCTTTCCCGCACCGGCCGCACAAAATCCACCAAAAGAAAAAGGAGGCGTCGCCCCATGCAGCAGCAACCACCCTTTGACAGTGCGTTGCCCGAACCGCCGTCATCCAGACGGCGGCGGCGCGACCCCTCTCCCATCGGCCGTCAGCCGAACCGATGGGGTTGGGGCTTTGTCACGCTCAGCATCATTCTGATCACCCTGCTCGTCTTTGTTCCCATGGTACAGTCCTTCTGGCTCTCCCTGCAAAGCGGCATGGGGAACCAGCTTTCCTTCGCCGGGCTGGACAACTATAAACGGCTGTTTGGCGACGCAACCTTTCTGAAAGCGCTCGGCAACACTTTCATCTACCTCATCATTCAGGTGCCGGTCATGATTATTCTGGCTCTGATGATCTCGGTCATGCTCAACAATCCGAAGCTGAAGGGCCGCAGCTTTTTCCGCATGGCCATCTTCCTGCCCTGCGTGACCTCGCTTGTCTCCTATTCCCTGATTATGAAAAGCATCTTCTCCGGAGAGGGGCTGGTCAACCGGCTCCTGCTGGCGCTGCATCTGATCGAGGCGCCGATCGGCTGGACGACCGACAGCCTCTTCGCCAAGGTGCTCATCATCCTCTCAATCACCTGGAGATGGACCGGCTATAACATGATTTTCTACCTCTCGGGGCTTCAGAATATCGACCCCTCGATTTATGAGGCGGCCGACCTCGACGGCTGCAGCGCGGTGCAGAAATTTTTCAAAATCACCGTCCCGCAACTGCGGCCGATCATCCTCTTCACCACCATCACCTCAACCATCGGCACCCTGCAGCTCTTCGACGAGGTGCAGAACATCACAAACGGAGGGCCGGCCAACGCCACTTTGAGCATTTCGCAGTATATCTACAATCTCTGCTTCAAATACAGCCCCAACTTCGGCTATGCGGCGGCCGTCGCCTTTGTCGTGCTTGTCATGATCGCGATTTTGTCGGCCATCCAGCTGAAGGTCGGCGGAAAGGGGTAAGAAGATGGCTTCTCACAAATCCGACCGGAGGCTGCGGCCTTCCGCCGTCCTGCGGTATGTTTTTCTGGTTCTCTTATCCGTCATTTCGATTTTCCCCTTCTTCTGGATGATCGTCTGCGCCACCAATACGACGGTCGACGTCAACCGGGGCGCGATGACCTTCGGCGGCAATCTGATGCAGAATCTGCAAAACCTCTTCGCCCCGGGCACAGGCTTTTTGCGCTCGCTCGGCAATTCCGCCCTGATTTCGGCCGTCACGACCCTGCTGGCGCTGCTGGTCTCCTCCATGGCCGGGTACGGATTCGAGGTGTTCCGCACCCGCGCCAGAGACCGGGTTTTCAACATCCTACTGATCTCCATGATGATTCCCTTTGCTACCCTGATGATTCCGCTCTTCCGGATTTTCGGCCGGCTGAACGATATGGGATTCAGCTTCATGGGGCTGAATTCCTACGCTGCGGTCATTCTGCCCTCGATTTCGACCGCCTTTCTGATCTTTTTCTTCCGCCAGAACACAAAATCCTTCCCCAAGGATATTTTGGAGGCGGCGCGGATTGACGGCCTCGGCGAAGTGCATATCTTTTTCCGCATGTACATGCCGGTGATGCGGTCGACCTATGCCGCGGCGGCCATCATCACCTTCATGAACAGCTGGAACAACTACCTCTGGCCGCTGGTCGCCCTGCAGTCGCCCGAAAAAAAGACCGTGCCGCTGATTCTTTCCACCTTCGGCGCGTCCTACACCCCCGACTACGGCATGATTATGGCCGGCATCGTGATCGCCACTTTGCCGACGGCGCTGATCTTCTTCCTGATGCAAAAGCAGTTTGTACAGGGCATGACCGGCGCGGTCAAATAAACCGGCTTTTAAATCCCCGCAAAAGAAGGGGGAGGCTTCCGGGGCTGCGGCAATTTTTTCTGCCGCGGCCTCTTTCCATTTGCGAAATTCCATCCGAGAGGAGAAAAACACATGCACGAAAATGATAAACCTCTGTCCGACCTGCTTGCCGACCCGGAGATTTCCTCCATCGGGACGCTGCCCCCGCACTCCTCCCACGTGCATTACCGCACGGCCGAGGAACAGAAGGCCGGCCGCAGCAGCTTCTATTTTTCGCTGAACGGCCGATGGCGCTTTTTCTACAGCGAGACGCTCGACGACCTGCCCGACGGCTTCGAGCAGCCGGGATACGACCTCTCCGCCTGGGGCGAGATTGAGGTGCCGGGGCATATCCAGCTTTCATACTGCGGCCGGCCGCAGTATGTCAACACCATGTATCCCTGGGACGGGCTGGAGGAGGTGCATCCCGGCGGCCTCCCTCACCGCAACCCGACCGGCAGCTATGTAAAGGAGTTCCGGCTGCCCGAGAGCTTTTTCGGCAAGCGGCTTATTTTGCGGTTCGACGGGGTGGAGACGGCCTTCCGCCTCTTTATAAACGGGCGGTTTGCCGGCTACAGCGAGGACAGCTTCACCCCGGCCGAGTTCGATCTGACCGACGCTTTGCAAAAAGGGGTCAACCGGCTGGCGGTGCAGGTCTATGCCCGGTCGTCCGGCTCCTGGCTGGAGGATCAGGATTTCTGGCGGTTTTCGGGCATTTTCCGGGAGGTCACGCTGATCGCCCTGCCGCCGGTGCATCTTGAGGATTTGTTCGTCACAACCGAGCTGGCAGAGGATTTTTCCGCCGCGCAGGTTCGGGTGCGTTTTCGCGCCGCCGGGGAGGGAGAACTGCGCGCCGGCCTGTGCACCCCCTCGGGCGGGCGGGCCGCCACGGCCGTCTGCAAAACCACGGCGGAGGCCTTCACGCTGCCGGTCGAAGCGCCGCTGCTCTGGAGCGCCGAGCAGCCCAACCTCTATACCCTGACGCTGGAGGTCTGGAGAGATGGCCGGCTGCTGGAGGTCGTTTCCCAGCCGGTCGGCATCCGCCGATTTGAGATGAAGGACGGCCTCATGACCCTCAACGGCCGCCGCATCGTCTTTTGCGGGGTCAACCGGCATGAGTTCGACTGCCGCCGCGGCCGGGCGGTCGGCCGGGCGGAAATGCTCTGGGATGTGCTGACCATGAAGCAGAATAACATCAACGCGGTGCGCACCTCCCACTACCCCAACCATCCGTATTTTTACGAGCTGTGCGACCGCTACGGCCTGTATGTGATCGACGAGACCAACCTCGAAACCCACGGCACCTGGCAAAAGCTCGGCGCCGTCCGGCCGGACGAAAACACCCTGCCGAACGGCAAGCCCGCCTGGCGAAAGGCGGTTCTCGGCCGGGCGGCCGCCATGCTCGAGCGGGATAAAAACCACCCCTCCATCCTGATCTGGTCCTGCGGGAACGAGTCCTGGGGCGGCGAGAATCTTCATGCCATGGCGGAATATTTCCGGCAGAGGGATCCCGGCCGGCTGGTGCATTACGAGGGCATTTTCCACGACCGGCGGTACCCCGGCACCAGCGACATGGAAAGCCGCATGTATCCTCCGGTGCGGGAGATCGAGGCCTATCTTGCGAAAAATCCCGAAAAGCCCTTCCTCTGCTGCGAGTATTCCCACGCCATGGGAAACTCCTGCGGGGGGCTGTCCCTCTATACCGGGCTGGCCTGGCGGGAGGCGAAGTACCAGGGCGGGTTTATCTGGGATTTTCTGGATCAGGGACTGCTTGCTGCCGACCGGCTGGGGCGGGAATACCTCGCCTACGGCGGGGATTTCGGCGACCGGCCGACCGACTGGAACTTCTGCGGGAACGGCATCGTTTTCGCCGATCGCACCCTCTCCCCCAAAATGGCGGAGGTCAGACAGTGCTACGCCCCGGTCACGGCGGATGGAGACGAGACCGGCTTTACGGTATGCAACCGCAGCCTTTTTACCCCGGCCGACCGGTATATATGCCGCCTGACCCTGCTGCAAAACGGCCGCCCGATCGGGAGTAAAGCCCTGCGAACCCCCGTGCCGCCCGGCGGCAGCGCCCGGTTTGAAAATCCCTTCCCTTTGCCAAAGGAGGCGGGGGAATATATCCTCGAGATCACCTTCCGGCTGGCCGAAAACACCCCCTTTGCCGAGGCGGGGCACATCGTTTCGGTAAACCAGATCGTCTGGGGAGAATATACTGAAGCCGCCCCCGCGGCGGGTGCACCCACGGTGGCCGAGGGAGACGTCAACATCGGCCTTCTGGGAAAAGATTTCTCCATCCTCTACGGCAAAGACAAGCACGGACTGACCTCCATCTGCAAGGCGGAAATGGAGCTGCTCTGCGGCGTGCCGCGGCCGAATTTCTGGCGCGCGCCGACCGACAATGACTACGGCTGGGGCATGCCCCATCACTGCGCCGCCTGGAAAACCGCCTCCCTCTACGCCCTGCCGGAGAGCGAAAGCATCGAGCGGCTGGAGGACAGTCTGCAAATCGAGACCGCCTACCGTTTTCCCGGCGGAGGGGAGAACGGCTGCACCTTATCCTACCGCTTTTTCGGCGGCGGGGAGATCGAGGTGCGCCTCTCCCTTACCGGCTGCGCCGATTTTGGACCGATGCCCGACTTCGGCCTGCTGCTGCGGCTGCCGGGGACGTTTGACCGGCTGAGCTGGTACGGCCGCGGCCCGGGGGAAAATTACTGCGACCGCAAGGTCGGCTCGCCCCTCGGGTTGTATGAGAGCGTTGCCGCGGCCGAGCTGCAGCCCTATCTCCTCCCGCAGGAATGCGGCAACCACACCGACACCCGCTGGCTCACCGTCCAAAATGCCGACGGGCGAGGGCTGCGGTTTCGTGCGGTGAGCGGAAATTTCGATTTCTCGGTTCTTCCCTATACCCCCCACGAGCTGGAGGCCGCCGCACATCCGAACGAGCTTCCCCCGCCGCTCTATACGGTCGTGCGCCTCTCGGCCGGGGAGATGGGGGTCGGCGGCGACGACAGCTGGGGCGCAAGGCCGCTGTCCGCCTTCCTGCCGGAGGCTATAGAGCGGCCGGACTTCGTTTTCCGGATAACCCCGGTGTAAGCCGGCGCGGCGGTGGGAGGGTGCACACACCGCGCGCTTTCCCACATGCCGCCGAATGGACTTCACCTCCAAAGGAGAAGGAGACCCCCTCTCTCCTTTTGGGGGAGATACATACCGCCGCGCCATCCTCTTAGAAAGGGAGAGGGCAGGGATAAAAAAGCCGCCGGGCAGATTGCCCCTCCTCCCGCTTTGCCGCGCCGGCGGGTTCGTCCCCGCTGCGCCGCCATGGGCAGAAGCTTTTTTGCGCCGGAGTTACGGCTTTCGGTTTCCCGGTCAAAAAAACATCCTTTCACGATTGAAAATACAAATCGGGTATGCTATAATGAACTCCAATTTGAAACCATACCGTGTTGAGCCGGACGGAGGCGTCTTTCCCACCGGAGCAAAGCCGCCCCGACCCGACCCAAAGCCTTTTTCAAAACGCTTTCTGCAACCGGATACAAGGAGGAGGAGGCAGCGTGCGTTACAAAAACATACTGGATATGCACACCCACAGCGACAGCTCGCCGGATGCCGTGCATGCGGTCAGCCTGATGTGTGAGTACGCCGTCAAAACCGGCGTGCGCGGGCTGGCGGTGACCGACCACTGCGAGTGCAACGCCTACATCCGCGACGGGTACAACATCACCTCGGCGCAGTCCCTGTTCGAAGCCGGCAAGGCCCGGTCGGTTTTTGCCGGCCAGTTGGTCGTTCTGATCGGCGTGGAGCTGGGGCAGGCCACCCAGAATCTGGAAGCGGCGAACAAGGCAATCTCCCGGCCGTCGCTGGATTTCGTCCTGGGGTCGATGCACAACCTCCGGGATCGGCAGGATTTTTACTACCTCGATTACACCCTGCCCGAAAACGACCCGGCCGCCCTGCTGGACGAATATTTCGACAGCCTGCTGGAGCTTGTGGCCTGGGGCGGGTTTGACAGTCTGGCGCACCTGACCTATCCCTTGCGCTATCTGCCGCGGGAGGGGTACCGTCTCTCCGACTATGCCGACAAGATTGACGCCGTTTTCCGCGCCCTGATCGAAAAGGGAAAGGCGCTGGAGATCAACACCTCCGGACTGCGGCAAAATCTGGGCGTCACCCTGCCCGATCTTCCGCTTGTCCGCCGCTACCGCGAGCTGGGGGGAGAGCTGATCACCATCGGCTCAGACGCCCACTGCGCCTCGGACGTCGGCGCCGGCATCGCCGACGGCATGGCCCTGGCGGAGGAGGCCGGATTCCACCATGTCACCCTGTTTCAAAGCCGGATTCCGACCCCGATCCGGATCGAATAATCCACCCAAAGCCGCGCGGCAATCTACCCGCACGCCGCGCCGGCCTTTATAAAAAAGGAAAGGCTGTTGTTTTATGAAACTGAGTAAGAGAATTTTGAGCCTGCTTTCCGAAAACGCCAAATATTCCTGCCGCGACATCGCCGTCATGCTCGGCGTGGAGGAGGAAGAGGTCTCCGCCAAGATCAAGGAGCTGGAGCAGCAGGGCATCATCCGCAAATACAAAACGGTCGTCGACTGGGAGCGGTTCGACGACGCTTTCGTCTCGGCTCTGATCGAGTTGAAGGTCACGCCGCAGCCCCACGCCGGATTTGAGGAGATTGCCCGCAACGTCATGAAATACGACGAGGTGGAGACGGTCTACCTCATGTCGGGAGGGTACGACCTCTGCGTTATCGTAACCGGCCGCACTTTTCAGGAGGTGGCGATGTTCGTCGCCAAGGAGCTGGCGCCGATGAAGTCGGTGATCTCGACCGCGACCCACTTTGTCCTCCGGCGGTACAAGGAGCTGAATGTCAGCCTCTGCGACGACAATACCGATGACAGGGGGAAAATATCCCTGTGATGGACTATGAAAAGATTCTGAATCCCACGGTGCGCGACATCAAGCCGTCGGGAATCCGAAAATTCTTCGACATCGCGGAGGAGATGGACGACGTCATCTCCCTCGGTGTGGGAGAGCCGGACTTCAACACCCCCTGGCATATCCGTCATGCCGGCATCACCTCGCTGGAGGATGGCAAGACCCGCTACACCTCCAACTGGGGACTGAAGGAGCTGCGGCGGGAAATCGCCGCCTATATGGAGCGCAAATACAGCCTTTCCTACGACCCCGCGGACGAGATTCTGGTCACGGTCGGCGGAAGTGAGGCCATCGACGGCGCCATCCGCGCCCTGGTTCGTCCGGGGGATGAGGTGCTGATCGTCCAGCCCAGCTTTGTCTGCTATGAGCCGCTGACCCGCATGGCCGGAGGGAAGCCGGTGGTTCTGACCACCCGGGCAGAGCACAATTTCCGTCTGACGGCGGAGGAGCTGCGGGCGGCCATCACGCCGAAAACCCGGCTGCTGATCCTGCCCTTCCCCTGCAACCCGACCGGCGCGGTCATGCGCCGTGAGGATCTGGAGGCGATTGCCGCCGTCCTCCGCGGCACCGACATCATGGTGCTTTCGGACGAGATTTACGCCGAGCTGACCTTCGGCGGCGCACGGCATGTCTCCATCGCGGAGATTCCCGATATGCAGGAGCGCACCATCCTCATCGGCGGCTTTTCCAAAACATATTCCATGACCGGCTGGCGGCTTGGATATGCGCTTGGCCCGGCGCCGGTGCTGCGGCTGATGACCAAAATCCATCAGTTCGCCATCATGAGCGCGCCGACCACCTCCCAGTACGCTGCGATAGAGGCGCTGCGCAACGGCGACGACGACATCCAGCGTATGAAGGAGCAGTACGATATGCGCCGCCGCTTCGTGGTGGAGGGCTTCCGCTCGATCGGCATGGACTGCTTTGAGCCGGAGGGGGCCTTCTACGCCTTTCCGTCGGTGCAGTGCAGCGGCCTCGACTCGGACACCTTCTGCGAGCGCTTGCTGATGGAGCGGCATGTCGCCCTGGTGCCCGGCACCGCCTTCGGCGACAGCGGGGAGGGGTTTGTCCGCGCCTCCTACTGCTATTCGATCGAGCACCTGCGGGAGGCAATCGCCCGCATCGGCAGCTTTCTGGAATCACTTTAAAATCATCGCCGCCGGGAGGGACAAAGCCCGGCATCCTTTAAAAAACGAAAGGGGCTGCGTCGGCTTTTGCATTTTTGCAACGGGCGAACGGACAGCCCCCTTTTTATTCAGAAAAGGCGGGGGAAACTGAATGCGTCACACACTTCATCTTCTGGCACACGCAAAAATCAATCTGACCCTGAATATTCTCGAAAAGCGCGCCGACGGCTATCACAATCTTTCGACCGTCATGCAGTCGGTCGGGCTGTCCGACCGGATCACCCTCCGCGCCGGAGAGGGGCTGCGGTTTTGCTGCAAGGACGCCGCCCTCCCCACAGGGGAGGAGAACACCGCCGTCGCGGCGGCCTCCCTCTTTTTTAGGGCGACCGACCTTGCTCCCGCCGTCACCATCGAGCTGGAGAAGCAGATTCCGCAGGCGGCCGGCCTCGCCGGCGGGTCGGCCGACGCGGCCGCCGTGCTGACCGGCCTCAACCGGATGTACGGCGTCCCCCTCGGGCAGGCGGCGCTCCTCTCCCTCGCCCAAAAAATCGGGGCGGATGTTCCCTTCTGCCTGCTGGGCGGAACCATGCTGGCCGCCGGCGTGGGAGAGCAGCTGACCCCCCTGCCGCCCATGCCGGACTGCGGCATTCTGATCCTCAAGCCCTGCGCCAAGCCCTCTACCGGGGAGATGTACCGCCGGGTTGACCGGTGCGACCAGCCGCCGCACCCTCCGGCAGAGGCGGCCGTCCGCGCGCTGGAGGCGGGGCGGCTTTCCGCGCTGGCAGCCGCGCTCGGCAACACCTTTTCCGCCGCCTGGGAAACGGGAGAGATTCCGGCCGCCCTGGCCGCGCTGAAGGACGAGGGGGCGATCGGCGCCTCCCTAAGCGGGAGCGGGCCGAGCGTTTTCGGCCTTTTTGAAACACGGACTGCGGCCGAGGCCGCGGCCGAAAGGCTGAAAGGCCGCTATCCCGTCAGCTTTGCCGTCCCGCCGGCGAGGCGCGGCGTCGAAATTCTCGAATAAATTTTGCCTTTGCTGCATATTTTTTTCCGTTTGGTCAAGCATGAAAGTGGAGAACATAAAATTTCGGATCAAACGGAGGAAACAGGATATGCATAAGGGTAAGCTGATTTCGGCGGCGGTGGCCGCCGGCCTCGTTTTCGCGATACTTTGCAGCTTCATCCCGTTCGAGGCGGGGTGTGAGGAGGTCAAAAGCAGCGTGCTACGGCTGCATGTGCTGGCCAACTCGGACTCGGCGGAGGATCAGGCGCTCAAGCTCCGGGTGCGGGACAGCGTGCTGGCCGCCGGCGCGGAAATTTTTGGGAATGCCGGCAGCCTGGCCGAGGCCGAGGCGCTGGCACGGGAGAACATCTGGGTTCTCTACGCCGCGGCCGAGCGCACTTTGCGGGAGGAGGGGAGCAGCTATCCCGTCAGCGTCAAGCTGGCCCGCACCGGCTTTGATACCCGGAAGTATGACGCGGTCACCCTCCCGGCCGGGGAGTATGACGCGGTACAGGTTGTCATCGGCGAGGGCAGGGGAAAAAACTGGTGGTGCGTTATGTTTCCGCCGCTTTGCCTGCCGGCCGCCGGGGCGGAGGATCTGTCCGACTCCGTTTCGGAAGAAGGGGCAAGGATCACCTCCCACAGCGAACGGTATGTGATGAAATTCAAGGTGGTCGAGCTGTATGAAACCTTAAAACAGCGGCTGTTTTCGGATTGATCCGCCAAACTGCGCTTTAAAAAAAGGCCGCCCCCCTCAAAAGAAAACGCGCCATTTGCGGCCGTTTGCAAAAATTTTTGGAAAACGAAAAATTTTTCTTGCTTTTTTGCACAGGGTGTGTTAGTATTACTTTTGCGAATTGACTGAAACGAGGTGACAGTATGAAAAAAGGTATTCATCCCGAAAATTATCGTTTAGTGGCATTCAAAGACATGTCGAATGACCACGTGTTTTTGTGCAGGTCCGCCGTTTCGACAAAAGAAACCATCGAAGTGAACGGCGAAACCTATCCCGTGTATAAGATGGAAATTTCCAACACCTCTCACCCGTTCTACACCGGTAAGATGAAGTTGGTGGATACCGCTGGTCGCGTCGATAAGTTTATGAGCCGTTACGCAAAACGCTACGATAAGAAAGCCGCCAAATAGTTCGAAGGACCGTTTGACGCTTCAAAATAAAAAAGGATTCGCCTGGGGCGAATCCTTTTTTATTCTCCTTCGGCGCCCGATTCTCACCGGTCCGCATTCGCCGGATGCCGCACACTCCGACCGTCGTCAAAAAGCGCAGGGGACATCCGCTTTATCCGTCCCGAAGCTGCCGACCGGAATCGGCAGCATACGCAAGATGGTACACGACCAATCATCCGGTCCGGCCCGAAACAGGACAAAAGAACTTTTACGGAAAAAATTTGGGGGTTTGCGGCACAAACATTACTTTTGTAATCTACTAAAATTACTGTTTTTATGGAATTCGAAGGTGTCGTATATAAAATCCTGCCCCTGACACAAGGTACGTCCGCCCGGGGAGAATGGCAGCGTCAGGACGTGGTTTTCGAGCTGCCCTCGGAATTTTCACGCAAAATCTGCGTCACGTTCTTCAACAAGCCGAGCGACGTGGCCAAACTCCGCGAAGGGGCTACCTATACGGTTTCGGTAAACGTCGAATCCCGCGAATATAACGGCCGCTGGTATACCGATGTGCGGGCATGGCGCCTGCAACCCAAAGAAACCGCTCAAAACGCCGGGATCCCGCCGATGCCCGACGCGGCCCCGCTCGAAGAGCCATCGTACAGTACTCCCGCAGCAGAAGTAGACGACCTGCCCTTTTAATTTTTCACGCACGAAGGCAGAAGCCATCCGCTCTCTAAAACAACAAAATAGCCGACCCTACAAAGGTCGGCTATTTTTCGGTCCCCGGGAGGCGACTACTTCTTCACCGGAAGAGCAGAGTTCGCTGCCTGAGTCGTCGCAGCCGCAGCTTCATCCGTTGTTGCCGGGGTCGTTTCCTCAACGAAAGGAATCACATCCTCCAACTCTACCTCGAATTTAAGAGCCGAATTAGGCAAGATATACTTACCGCGCGCCTGCCGACCATAAGCCAGTTCCGCAGGAATCCAAAGCGTTATCTTACCGCCTTTGCCGATCAGTTTCAAACCTTCGGTCCAGCCGGGAATCACCTGTCCCAATTCGAACTCGACAGCTTCGTCCTTGTCATAACCTTCCGGATCTATCTGCTTGAGGTACTCCTTCATCTCTTCGGGCTTGTTCTCGAAATAGGAGCTGTCGAAAACCTGCCCCTTATAATTGGTTCCCGTATAATAAACTTTTACCCGGTCGCGGGAGTCCGTCGGCATCAGGGTCTCATCGCCCTTCTTTTCGATCTTATAAAGTAATCCCGATTCGGTTTTCTGAACGCCGGATTTCTTCTCGATCGAAGCGATCCACTCTTCATTGGCTTTCTTGTTCTCGGCAGGACGAACCACCGAATACCAGTTCCGCAAGAATTTGACTGCTTCCTGCTCGGTCATGCGGGCTTCTTCACCGTTGCCGGTAATGTCTTTCAAACCCTGACCGAACCAAACCAACTGAATCGGAAGGTCTGCTCCCAGCATATTGTTACCCAGATCGATACCGAAAGCATACGAAATGAACCGACGCTCCTCCTCGCTCTCGAACATCGCGGGATCGGCCAACGACTCTTCGGGTGTCTTCAGCGAATCGGGAGTCATCGCGTTCTTCTTGGCAATAGCCTGAGCGCGTTCCGGACGCGTAACCATAAAGAACGTGCGCAATGTATCGAGTGCCTCTGGATGCGTCATTTTTGCCGTTCCGAGGGCACCTTCGGTCACACCTTCGGTCATCGCGTCGAAATCGAAGGGAATATCCGACATCATCCGGTTGAGTCCCGCTCCGACGTTATTACCCAAAGCGTACGACAAAGAGTCGAACTGCGACTTGCTGCCCATCGTGATCGAACCGTTGCTGCGGCTGCACGAGGCGAAAATTACGGCACCAGCTAACAGTGCCATGAAACACAATGTTCTTTTCATCTTGTTGATATAATTATGTATTAAATTGTTATTTCCGTTTCGATAACTGCACAAATATATAAAATATTTTACGGGCAGCCGATTTTATTTTTCAGCCCCCTCTTGAAAAAGAAGTCAGCGGACATCGACGAGTTCGATCTCGTAGAACAACGTCGCGTTCGGGACCACGCCCAATTTCTTGTCGCCTTCGGCCCCGTAAGCCAGGCGGGAGGGTATCCATACATTCATTCGACCGCCTTCCCCGACGAGCCGCACGCTCTGCCGCAACCCGGGCATCAGATCGCCCACGGCCGTGCGCGTGGTGTCTCCTCGTTCGTACGAAGACTCGACGACCTTTCCATCGACCGTCTTGGCCACAAAACGGATCGCCACCGTATCCCGGTCGCTTCGGGGCGTCTTGGACTCATCACCGATCTCCAGCACCTCGTACGTCAGCCCCGTATCGGTCTTGGCATAGGAGCGATTGCTCTTGCGGAAATCCTCCAGAAACTGTTCTTCATAGGCCCGAATCTGTTCGGGCTGCGAAACATTCACGTAACGCAGATAAACCGCACGGGCCTCGTCGGGCGTCATCCGGGCCGTCCGGGCATATACGTCCCGCACGGCCTGGCACACGGCTTCGACGTTGAGGGTCGAATCCATCCGCTGCAAATTATATCCCACATTCAGACCGATCACATAAGCGACCGAATCCGTTTCGTTACGCAACTCCATGCTCCCCGTTCCCCGGGAACAGGCACCCAGCAGGAACAGTCCCGCTGCGGCGATCAACCGATATTTCTTCATATACGTGTCTTTTTTTTGGAAAAGAGGAAAATCAGCACCGTACCCAATACGGCCGACGCGAACGATCCCATCAGAATGGCGATCTTGCCCCGGCTGACGATCTCGGCATCGGCAAAGGCCAGCGTATCGACGAAAATCGACATGGTGAACCCGATACCGCCCAGGCAAGCCACCGCGAAAAGCATCTTCCAGCCGGCTCCCTCGGGCATTTCGGCCAGCTTCGTCTTCACGGCGAGCCAACTGGCCAGGAAAATACCGAGCGGCTTGCCCACGAGCAATCCGAAGAAGATGCCCGTGCCGACCGCACCGGCCTGCGGCGTAACGTGGAAGATTCGGAAGTACTCCAGCGAATCGATCGAGACACCCGCATTGGCGAATGCGAAAATAGGCATAATCAAAAATGTTACGTACGGAGCCAGCAGATGTTCGAGACGGAAGCTCATCCCTACCGAATCGGTCGCCAGCGAGGACATCATCCGCAGGTAGTACCTGTGCTCCTCGTTCGGAAAATCGTCGGCCCGGCACTCGGCTTTCAGCAGCGCATCGGACAAACCGCTCATCTTCCGCGCGAAATACTCCTTGCTATAACGGGGTTTCATCGGGATGAACATGGCGATCACCACGCCCGACAGCGTGGAATGGATTCCCGAATAATAAAACAGGGCCCAGACGACGAAAGCCGGTACCAGATAGAACATAATGCGGGTTTCGCCCACTTTATTCAGGAAATAGATGCCTACGAGGATCAGGATCGCAATCGCAAGCAGCAACAGATTGACCTCCTCGCCGTAAAACAGCGCGATCACCAGAATCGCCCCCAAGTCGTCCGCCACGGCCAGGGCCGTCAGGAAAATTTTGAGCGAAATAGGCACCCGATCGCTGAATATCGAAAGGATGCCGATGGCGAAAGCAATGTCCGTCGCCGTAGGGATTCCCCAGCCGGGTGCCGCGACGGTTCCCGCGTTGAACGAAAAATAGATCAATGCAGGCACCACCATACCGCCCAAAGCCGCCAACACGGGCAGAATCGCCTTCCTGACGGAAGAGAGCTGTCCGATGACGATTTCGCGTTTGATCTCGAGACCGATCAAAAAGAAGAACACCACCATCAACCCGTCATTGACGAAGGTCTGGAGGGTCAGGCCCCGGGGAAACATCCAGTCGATCAGACTGCCGGGACCACGCACCACCAAAGCGATGTCGATGTTGAGCACCCGCTGGTAATACTCCGCCGTCCAGGGAAGATTGGCCAGCAGCATCGCAACGGCGACACTGAAGAGCAACACCAGTCCGCCCGACCAGGGAGCCTCCAGAAAACGACGCCCCCGCAACTGAAACTGATAATGTTGCCGGACCCAGCGGTACATGGAAAAAAGCCTCATTGTCTATTCATATTTATATTCGTAATCCAAAATAAACCGTCTTCCCCGGCAGAATTCACGCCCTGTCGGAATCAACCTCTTCCTGCCGACGAAGTCCGCAAGGCCAGGCCGCACAATTTGTAGAGCACGCGGGCTCCTACGACCGCGTCGATCTTATCTTCCGGGCAGGGAACGACCTCCACCAGGTCGAACCCGGCGATGCGGCGGCCCGAATCGGCCACGCACTCCATCAGGTAAACCACCTGTTCAAAAGTGATGCCGCCCGGAACGGGAGTGCCCGTATGAGGACAATGTTCGATGGTGAGTCCGTCGATGTCGAAACTGATATAAACCACCTCGGGCAGCTCGTCCACGATGCGGCGGCAGCTTTCGGCCCAGGTCGTTCCCGCGAATCCGGCGCGAGCGAGCGAGCGCGAATCGAACATAGCGATCCGCCCGTCCGAAGCGGCCCTTTCGGCCTCGGCATCGCAATAATCCCGCACGCCGACCTGCACGAGCTTGCTCACCTGCGGCAGGTCGCGCAGTACGTTGAACATGATCGAAGCGTGCGAAAATTCGAATCCCTCGTACGCCTCACGCAGGTCGCAATGGGCATCAATATGGAGAATTCCCAGCGAACCTTCCTTCTCGGCAACGGCACGGATCAAACCGTACGGCGTCGAATGGTCGCCTCCGACCAGCCCTACGACCTTACCTTGCGAGAGCCACTGGCGGGCCTGACGGTAAATATTGTCGTTCATGGCTGCACAGCCTTCGTTGATACGGCGCAGACGGCGCTCGATACGTTCGTCGTCCGGCGCTCCGCCCTCTTCGAGATGTTCGATCACCCGTTCGGCATCGGCCCGCAGCTTGCGGGACTCCTCCTGCAGCGAATAGTCGATGTCGGCCGTAGCGATGCCTCCGAGCCAGGCTCCCGGCGCCGAAGCATCGTAAAGATCGAGCTGTGTGGAGGCTTCGATCAGGGCATCCGGCGCCAAAGCCGTTCCGGCACCGTAGGATACGGTCACGTCCCAGGGTGCGGAAACAAGCACCAGCGCAGCCTCCTCGGGCGTGAACGGCAAACCGTAATAAGCGCCGTTGTCCACCCCCACCCCGTTGGGATTGAATGTTTTCAGATCCATAGTCTTTCCTTGTAAGAATTACAAAGATAGTAAATTTTTGATTTTCCGCCATCGTTATCACCGATAAACCCCGTTTTTAACGGGGTGCCGACCGGCCGACCCGGACGACGCCCGAAGCGGGAGCCGTATGCACCGGCGCACGGTTCCCGTAAAAAGGAGCTCAAATAAATTTGGCGCCGCCCTCGCCCTGCACTATCTTTGCTCCGCAATTAACCAATTCGAATACCGTCGTGAAAATCGTCGCCGACAATGCCATACCTTTTTTGAAAGGAGTACTCGAACCTTATGCCCGGGTGGAATACCTCCCCGGGAAAACCATCGCAACGGCCGATGTCCGGGATGCCGACGCCCTGATCGTCCGTACCCGCACCCGGTGCGACGCCGCCCTACTCGAAGGATCGTCCGTCAAACTGATCGCAACGGCGACCATCGGCTTCGACCACATCGACACGGAGTATTGTCGGCGACACGGCATCGAAGTAGCGACCGCCGCAGGATGCAATGCACGGGGCGTACTGCAATACGTCGCTGCAGCACTGGTCCGCCTCTCACGAGTACAGGCCTGGGAACCTGCAGACAAAACCCTCGGAATCGTCGGTGTAGGACACGTCGGGTCGCTCGTCGAGGCCTACGCCCGGACGTGGGGATTCCGCGTCGTGGCATGCGATCCCCCCCGCGAAGAGCGCGAGCACGGCGGATTCCTGCCGCTCGAAGAGGTGGCGTGCCAGGCCGACATCCTCACCTTCCACACTCCGCTGGACGATACGACCCGGCACATGGCCGGGGCGAAGCTCTTCGAGCGAATGAAGCCCGGCAGCATCCTCATCAACACTTCGCGCGGCGAGGTAGTCGATGGGCAGGCGCTCCGCGAAAGCGGTTTGCAATACGTCCTCGACGTCTGGGAACACGAGCCCGATCTCGACCCGCTACTGCTGCGGGACGCATTGCTCGCCACCCCTCATATCGCCGGTTATTCCGCCCAGGGCAAGGCCAATGCAACGGCCCTGTCCGTCCGGACGATCGGCCGGTACTTCGGACTGTCGCTCGGGGAGTGGTATCCGTCAAACATCGCCCCGTCCCGTCCCCGGGCGATCTCCTGGCAGGAGCTTTGCGACACGATAGACGACCGCTTCGACATCGCCGCCGAAAGCAGACGGCTGAAAGAGAACCCCGAAAAATTCGAAACGATACGCAACGAATACCGCTACCGGGAAGAATATTTTTAACAATTTAGATGCTTTTTTCTTAACTTTGCGGCCGAAATCGACCGCACCGCCCATTATGTATCGTAAACTGATCAAACCCATCCTGTTCGCCATGAACATCGAGCGTGCCCACAGCACGGTCCTGTTCCTGTTGCGCATGATCGGGAAAATCCCGGGCGGACGAGCGCTGCTGCGTGCCATGTACCGCACCGAGCACCCTTCGCTCGAACGGGAGGTATTCGGACTTCGGTTTCCCAACCCGATCGGTCTGGCGGCGGGTTTCGACCGCAACGGAGAAGCGTTCCGCGAACTTTCGGCCCTGGGCTTCGGATTCGTCGAGATCGGTACGGTCACGCCCCAACCCCAGGCCGGCAATCCCCGACCCCGCATCTTCCGGCTGCCCGCAGACCGGGCGATCATCAACCGTTCGGGCCTCAACAACAAGGGGTTGTACAAGGCCATCGCCCAGCTCCGCCACCGGCACGACCGGCTCATCATCGGAGGCAACATCGGCAAAAACACGCTGACACAACCTTCGCAGGTCGCGGCCGACTACCTCAAAATGTTCCGCAACCTCTACCAATACGTCGATTATTTTTCGATCAACGTCTGCTGCGACAACTGTGCGGACGGCAGCGTATCGCACAACAAAGCCCACCTGATGAATATTCTGCAGCCGCTCTTCGATTTTCGCCGCGGCCAGAACCAGTACCGGCCGATCCTGCTGAAAATATCGCCCGACCTGCCGGACCCGCTTATCGACGAAGTGACCGACCTGATGCTTTCTACGCCGCTGGACGGCATCGTGGCCGTGAACGGTACTTTCTCGCGCAAAGGTCTCGAAACCGATGAGGAGACGCTCGACGAAATCGGCAGCGGCCGATTGAGCGGAGCTCCCCTTACGCAGCGGGCCATCGAGGTAGTGCGCCGCATCCACCGACGTTCGCACGGAGCCTATCCGATCATCGGCGTCGGAGGCCTGATGAATGCCCGGGATGTGAAAGCCATGCTCGCCGCCGGCGCGAGCCTCGTCCAGCTATACACGGGATATATCTACGAAGGGCCCTCCCTGGTCAAGGAGATCTGCCGGGCCCTGATCGACGACGCAGCGTCCGAAGCCTCCGCTTCGCCCGCGCCGGGGAAATAATTCAATCTTACCACCATGAAAGCATCTATTCTTACGATCGGCGACGAAATCCTGATCGGGCAGATCGTGGATACCAATTCGGCGTCGATCGCCCGTCACCTGAACAATGCGGGCATCGTCGTCTGGGAGCGCACATCGGTCGGCGACCAGCGCGAGCAGATCACCGAGGCCGTAAAACGGGCCATGAACCAGAGCGACGTAGTCATCCTGACCGGCGGCCTCGGCCCCACCAAGGACGACATCACGAAAAAGACCCTCGCCGAGCTCTTCGGCTCCCGGCTCGTATGCGATCAAACCGTCGCCGACCACGTACGGCGCATGCTCGAAGCGCGCGGAATCGAATACAACCGCCTGAACCGCGATCAGGCGCTCGTCCCGGCGTGCTGCACCGTGCTTTTCAACGCCCACGGCACAGCCCCCGGCATGTGGTTCGAACAGAACGGCAAAGTCGTGGTTTCGCTGCCGGGCGTTCCCTTCGAAATGGAGCACCTGATGACCGACGAGGTAATGCCTCGTCTGAAAGCCCGTTTCTCCCTGCGGCAGATCGTACACCGCACGCTGATCACGGCAGGTCTGGCCGAATCGATGCTGGCCGAAAAGATCGCCGACTGGGAAAATGCCCTGCCCCCGTACCTCCACCTGGCATATCTGCCCGCACCCGGCGTGGTGCGGCTGCGCCTGTCGGCTTACGAAGTCGAAGGCGAGAGCGTATCGCACGAAATCGACCGGCAATTCGCCGCCCTGCAACGCATCATTCCCCGCTACGTCCTCGGATTCGAGCGGGCGACCATGCAGGAGATCGTCCACAACCTGCTGACGCGGCGTCGGCAGACTCTCGCCACGGCCGAGAGCTGCACGGGCGGCAGCATCGCGGCCCGCTTCACGGCAATACCCGGAGCATCGGCCTATTTCCTGTGCGGAGTGGTGGCTTACAGCAACGAATCCAAAAGCAACCTGTTGGGTGTCGATCCCGAAACGATCGCCTGCCGGGGCGCCGTCAGCGAGGAGGTCGCACGGCAGATGGCCGAAGGAGCACGCCGCACCGCCGGAGCCGACTATGCCGTCGCAACCACCGGCATCGCAGGTCCTGCGGGCGGCACGGAACAGAAACCCGTCGGCACGGTCTGGATGGCCGTAGCCGGCCCGCACCGTACCGTGACCCTGCTCAAACAATGCGGCACCGACCGGGGACAAATCATCGACCGGGCGAGCGCCTTCGCACTCGCGCTCCTGCGCGACGAAATCGAACGGGATGCCGCCGGAGAATAACCCGGTTTCGACACTTCCCAAAGCCCCCTGACTTCCGGAGCCTCGAAAGGTTCCGGAAGTCTTCATATCCCCGTCTCTGGAACAAGCCCCGTTCCTCCCGGAACGCATCCAACCCTTTCCGATACGCTGTCCGGCCGGACGCCCCCGAAAATCGCGAAACAAAAGCCCGATACGATCACTAGCACCGTCCGATGAAATTCAAAGGCGGATCATTGAACACACCCCGTCGAAAAGAGTTAATTCTCCGACCGTAATTACGGGCACCTCATACCGCTATATATCAAACATTCGCCTTCCAAAACCGAAATTCGAAGCTATTCCCGAACAGATTCTTCCTCCCGGTCAGCGACAAAATCACCCAGTTATTCCCACCGCCCCTCTATCCGCACGATTTTCGGAAACACGGGAACGGCCTTGAAAACGGGATCTTTCGACAAATATACTTTTTGAGAAATGATATAAACGAAATGAGAGAGCAATATACGCCTGCTCCCTTCATCTTTGCTGCAACAAAATAGCATCCGTATTCCCGACCGTCAAAAGCCCCGAACGAAAGTCCTCCCGGCAAACAGATTTCGAGGCCGATCGAACGACACCGGAAAGCCGATCGATACGGACCGGCGCACACCGCCCCGAAATGATCCGAGCACATGATATACATCGGTTATTCCCGAAAAGAAAAACCGACAAGTCTAACCATCAAAAAACAAAACCCATGAAAAGATTCTTACATTTGCTCACAGGGATTTGCACCCTCGCCCTGGCTCTTCAGGCCTGTACCAAGTCTCCGGCCGAAAACCCGGGAAGAACGGACGATCCCGGAAACGACGAACAAAACAGCAAGGTAACCCTTACTCTCTCGACGCCCCGCACCCGCACGACGCTCGTCAGCGAAACCTACGTCCACTGGAGCGAAGAGGATATTGTACAAATCAACGGCACGAATTTGCCCGTAATCCCCGATCCGAATGATCCGACACGCGCAACGATCTCCAATGTGGACACCGCCGAAGAGTACGTGGCTCTCTACTCTCCGGACAACGGCGGATATATCCCGGAGCGAGAGGTCGTCGAAGCCTACTTCCGCCCCGAAGTGCCCCATACTCCCGACTCGTTTTACACGACAGGAGGCAATCCGATGGTGGCATACAGCACATCCACCTCGCTGGAATTCAAAAATATCGGCGGATTACTCCGCATAGGAGTGACCGGCGATGCGTCGATCGCGTCGGTTATGCTGTCGGGCAATGCGGGAGAACCCATTGCCGGACACTTCGAAATCTCGAAAAGCGATCTGGCTTCCGGCAGCCTCGATTTCGCTCCCGGCGAAGGTTCCGCACAATTCGTCAGCACCTCCGTCACGATGACCTGCACGGAGAATGTACGACTCGATGCGAACTCTCCGACCTATTTCTACTTCGCGCTGCCGGCAGCCGAATACACGGAAGGATTCACCGTAACGCTTACCGACAGCGAAGGCAACACCTGCCTCCGGCAAACGCATAACTCCGTCTCGATCGAGCGTGCGACCCTCAAGTCGATGGAACCGATTGCGTTCGAAAAGGACAAAGCGCTTACGGTCACTTTAGGAGAAATCGCGGCGAACTCCGTTACCTGGAATATCGAAGGTAATCCCTCGACCGACCTGCGGACCCTGCTCGTCACCAAAGCGATGTGGGATCATTTCATCGCACAGGAATATTACCTCGACAATCCGCAAAAACTCACGTCCGAAATCCTCGCGGCCTATTCCGCCACCATTCCGACCGACGACAACGGCCGTTACGAAGAGACTGCAACCCAGGCAAGAGCCGTAAACTCGATGCAGCCCGTACAGGAAGACAACGACTACCTCGTCTTGGCCGCCTATTTCTCCGGCACCCAATCCGTCGGCGTAATCCCCGCCCCGGTTCCCGTTCACACTCCGGCCGCCACAGGCCCGGCTCCCGAAGTGAATGTCACCGTCTCTTCGGCCGGCAGCACTACGATCGATGTACTTACCACCACCAGCAACGCATCCGGCATCCTTACCGCACTCTTCTTCAAAAGCGATTACGACAATGTATTCAGCCGGGAGGGAATAGACGAAGAGTTGATCGCAAAGTACGGCAATGCATGGACGGCAGAGCAGGTAGAGCAGGCCAACAACGGAGGATATACACTCCAATACATTTCGCTTCCGCCGGAAACGGAATTCGTTATGCTAATTTCGGTCTCCAGCGCAGCAGGCAAAGCTACGCTCAAGAAAGAAATAATTGCGACCGAACCGTACGTCGATCCTTCTGCCGAATGGATCACCGTTTCCTCCGAAGCCACGTTCGTTTGCGGCTTCTTCTTCAACCAAAGCATCCCCTCCTTGTCGAACGTGATCAATATTACGAACCTTAAAGTCGAAAAACTCGCCGATCGCGACCTCTTCCGTCTGACCGACGCCTTCTCCGTCTCCCGGATCCCCGAACTTGCGGCCAGCGGCATATACAGCGATCTGTCCGGCAGTCCGTATTATTTCTATATGGATGCGACCGACCCGAACAATGTAAAAGTCGTCAATGAAGTGTGCCAACTCGGCATCGTTCACAACGAATACGGAGCAATGAGCGTCGGCAACGACTTCAACATCCAAGGCGGCGAAGAGTACCAGCACGGTACGTACAACCGAGCGGAAGGCACGATCCGAATCGGCGTGCTCATTTGCTATGCCGACAGCCAACAACTCTTCGTCACGCCATTCAACAGTACGCTATATCTGAATCCCGAAACGCCCGGAAACAGTGTTTCGACCGAAAATTTCAAGAAAGACCCTGTCGCAATTCCCTGGTAAGTCAGGACCCCCGAAAACAGAGACACCGGCCCTTTTTCAGGCCGGTGTTTTGTTATTTGGCCAAAAGATTGTATATTTGCACTCCCCGAAATGGGATTACAATTAAATTTTAACCAAAATGAAAGTTTGCGAAATTACAGGCAAGGTAGCGGTGATCGGCAACAATGTTTCCCACTCGCACCACAAGACCAAACGCAAGTTCAGCCCCAATCTGAAGAACAAGCGCTTCTGGTCTGAAGAGGAAGGCCGCTGGATCACCCTCAAGGTATCTGCCGCCGGAATCAAAACAATCAACAAGAAGGGCCTCGCAGTAGCGCTCCGCGAAGCTGCCGCACCCAAAAAGGTTTACTAAAACTCAAGTGACAAATGGCAAAGAAAGGCAACAGAGTGCAGGTGATTCTCGAATGCACGGAACAGAAAGCTAGCGGTGTTCCGGGAATGTCCCGCTACATCACGACCAAGAACAAGAAAAACACCCCCGACCGTCTGGAGCGCAAGAAATACAACCCGTTCCTGAAGAAGGTGACCATTCATCGTGAAATCAAATAATTTTAGTGCTATATGGCAAAGAAAGTAGTCGCAACGCTGAAAACCGGTACGGGCAAACAGTTCACCAAATGTATCAAAATGGTGAAATCCGACAAAACCGGTGCATACATCTTCAAAGAGGGCATCATCGCCAACGACCAGGTGAAAGACTTTTTCGCCGAGAAGAAATAAATGCAATGCATTAGGCGAAACGAATGTTTTCGGATCGCAAGGCCGGAAAGAATCATCCGCCGGACCGGATTCGGAAAACAACCTAAAAATTCGATTCCGCTTAATACAAAGGGCATCCTCAACGGATGCCCTTTGTATTTTCACCGACCCGCAACCCGGCAGAACAGCACCGATCATCGAGGAATCATTCGTACCTTCGTTCCTCTTGCGGTTCTTCGCCTCGACAAAACGGGAATAAATTCGCTTTGCACCACCCGATTTATCCGTATCTCTAACTTTGCCTAAATACTCCAACGCGGCAACGCTCAAAAAAATTTGGCTCCGCCGGCTGGTTGTACTATCTTTGCAGAAGACAGGAAGCGATTCGGCAATCTTTGCGTGCAAGCCCACACGATTGCTTTTATCTTTCACTATCTTTGACGTAGTCTTAAAATGTTCTCGGAAAACTGGCAACAAGTTCCCGTTTTCTCTGGGCTTTTCGTATTTTTGCAACATTACTAATATAACAATATTTTATGGGATTCTTCGATCTTTTCAAGAAAAAACAGAATACACAGCCGACGACTCCGGCGGAACGATCTCAACCGACTTCTCCGGAAAACCACCGGCCGGCTGCGGTCGAAAATACGACGAAGCAGGAAAATACCTCTCCCCAGCCGGCTGCCCGAACCGCTGACCGGGAGCAGGCGGAACTCAACTCCGGTCTGGAGAAGACCAAAACGGGCCTCTTCTCGAAACTGGCGCGGGCCGTTGCCGGTCGATCGACCATCGATACACAGGTGCTCGACGATCTGGAGGAGGTGCTCATCACCTCCGACGTAGGCGTGGAAACCACCGTGAAGATCATCGAACGCATCGAAGCCCGCGTCGCACGGGACAAGTATATGAACACCTCGGAGTTGCAATCGATCCTGCGCGACGAGATCGCCCAACTGATGGAGGAGTCGCACCGCTCGACCGAAAACTTCGGACTCGACGTCGAGGAAGGCGTCCCCTACGTCATCATGGTCGTCGGCGTGAACGGCGCCGGCAAGACCACGACGATCGGCAAACTCGCGGCCCAGCTCACCCGGGCCGGCCTCAACGTCTATATCGGCGCTGCGGATACGTTCCGTGCGGCCGCCATCGACCAGTTGGCCGTATGGGCCGAACGGGCCGGCGCCACGATGATCCGTCAGGAGATGGGCTCCGATCCGGCGTCGGTGGCCTTCGACACCTTGAAATCGGCCGTGGCGAACAAGGCCGACGTCGTACTGATCGACACGGCGGGCCGCCTGCACAACAAGGTCGGCCTGATGAACGAGCTGACCAAGATCCGCAACGTGATGGGCAAGGTTATCCCCAACGCCCCGCAGGAGGTGATGCTGGTGCTGGACGGTTCGACCGGACAGAACGCCTTCGAACAGGCCCGGCAATTCACCCAGGCCACGCAGGTCACGTCGCTCACCATCACCAAGCTCGACGGCACGGCCAAGGGCGGCGTGGTGATCGGCATCAGCGACCAGTTCCGCATTCCCGTCCGCTACATCGGCATCGGCGAAGGTATCGACCAGCTCAAGATGTTCGACCGCAAGGAGTTCGTGAACGCCCTTTTCGGCAGCGAAGCAAAATAAAATCTCCCGTGAATGAAGAAAATTAACGTCATCACCCTCGGGTGCTCGAAAAACACGGTCGATTCGGAACACCTGATGGCCCAGCTCGCAGCCGCAGGCTATACGGTCACGCACGACAGCGACCGCACCGATGCCAAAGTCGTGGTCATCAACACCTGCGGCTTCATCGGCGACGCCAAGCAGGAGTCGATCGACATGATCCTCCGGGCCGCCGCCGCCAAACAGACGGGTAAAATCGAACGGCTGTTCGTCGTGGGCTGCCTGAGCGAGCGTTATGCGGAGGAGCTGCGTGCCGAGCTGCCCGAGGTCGATGAGTTCTTCGGCGTGAAGGATTGGGACGACATCGTTCGGGCGCTGGAGGCGACTCCCCGGCCAGCGCTTGCGACCGAACGCCGGCTCACCACCCCGAAACATTACGCTTACCTGAAAATTTCCGAAGGCTGCAACTGGAAGTGCGGTTATTGCGCCATTCCCCTGATTCGGGGGCCCCACGCTTCGGTGCCGATGGAAACCCTGCTGGAAGAGGCCCGGAAGCTGGCCGCAGGCGGTGTGCGCGAACTGATCGTAATCGCACAGGACACGACCTACTACGGCCTGGACCTTTACGGCAAACGACGCCTGGCCGAACTGCTCGAAGCCTTGTGCCGCATCGACGGCATCCGCTGGATCCGGCTCCACTACGCCTACCCCACGGCTTTCCCCGACGAGGTGATCGAAGTGATGGCCCGCGAACCCAAAATCTGCAAATACCTCGACATTCCCTTCCAGCATATCTCCGACGACCAGCTCGCGGCCATGCACCGACGCCATACCAAGGCCCAGGCTTACGAACTGATCGACAAACTGAGGCAGGCCATTCCCGACCTCGCGCTGCGCACGACCCTGCTGGTCGGATATCCGGGCGAAACCGAAGCCGACTTCGAAGAGCTTCTGGAATTCGTGCGCACGGTACGGTTCGAACGACTGGGCGTATTCCCCTATTCCGAAGAGGAGGGAACCTATTCGGCCCGGAATCTGCCGGACGATGTTCCGGAAGAGGTCAAACAAAGTCGTGTAGAACGAGTAATGGCGCTTCAGAATGAGATCTCGCTCGAAAACAACCGGGCACGTATCGGTCAGTTGGAGCGGGTCATCATCGACTCCCGGCAGGGGGATTTCTACGTAGGACGGTCGCAATACGACTCGCCCGAAGTGGATCAGGAGATCCTGATTCCGGCCGCAGGCCGCAGGCTGATCCGCGGTTGCTTCTATCAGGTGCGGATCACCGCAGCCGAAGACTACGACCTCTACGGCGAACTCGAAACGAAATAAAAGACAATCATCACATCTTTCAATGTAGCGTTATCCGACAGTCGCAGGATCGAATCCGACGGTCGCTAACTCACGGCCTCCGGTCGTGTCCGCAATTCACCCCTAATTCCCTTCCCGGGAGGGGAATTGGGCCGCTACGCTTCCCATAACGGGGGACACGAAAGGATATGATCATGAAATAAAATTTTGTCGTTTGACGTTTTTTATATACCTTTGGGAAGGCGGAAAATATTTCCGGCGACAGATAAATGGCAGAGAAAAAGGTCATAAGCGATTTCGAGGCGCAGATTCGGCAGCTCATTGCCGACCATCGTCGGCTTACGGCCCTTTGCAAGGAAACAGCGGCGGAGCGCGACGTCTTGCGTAAAGAAAACCGCGATTTGCAAATGCAGGTAAAAGAGCTCGGCAAGGAGCTCGCCCGCGTACAGCTCAGCCAGGGACTCGCAGGAAATGCACCCGACCAAAGCAAAGCGATCGCACGCGTCAACCGTTTAATGCGGGAGGTGGACAAGTGCATCACCCTACTCAACAAACCCGACCGAATCGGCGAAGAGCTGTCGGGCAAGTAGGCAAGACATACGATAACGACCGAAGATATTTCATTTAACGGGAAGCAAGCGACATGGCCCAGCAACAGGCAATAAAGCTCAAAATAGCCGGTAAAAGTTACTCGTTTACGCTCAAGCACGAAGCGAACGAGGAACAGTCGCTGGCGGAGAAAGAGGAGCTCTACCGCCTGGCCGAACGCGAGGTGAATGCCTATGTCACCCGGTTCGAAAAAGCCAAATACGAAGGATTCTCGACACAGGACTGCCTGGCGATGGCCGCATTGCAGTTGGCGATTTCGAGCGTTTCGCTGGCCCGCAGCCGAGAAGTGGGCAGCGAAGATCTCCGCAGGCTGGAAGCGCTGCGCGACGAGATCGACGAATACCTGAACCGAATCGAAACCGAAAAGAAATAACAGGGAAGGATACGAGGGGGGACCGTATAGAAAAGTCCGCAAGTATCATCGTTCTTTACCATACGTTTAAGAAAAATCTACCCGCATAGATTCCTTAAAGCTTTGCGAAACTGAACAATTTTTACATTGGGGCAACTCACCACTTTCAAAATCAGGCTTCAACCCCTCGGGGTGCAGGCTGCGGCCTGCCGGTAGAAGGTTGCGATTTTCGGGAGCCCCCACACTTGACTGATCTTGCAGATTCGTCAAACAAGTTAAGGAATACTATGCGGTTTTTTTATGCACAAACCCTAATAACTAACAAATAATAACTCTCTAAAACAATGATGACAATCGTACTATCGAGCGTCCTGTCCGCCGTAGTCTGCCTGGGTATTTACATCCTGGTAACCAAATACGTTACCAAGAAGACCATCAAGGCACTGCGTGAAGCCGCCCGGAAAGAGGCGGAAGCGGAAGGCGAAATGATAAAGAAAGAGAAGATTCTCCAGGCCAAGGAGAAGTTCATCCAGCTCAAGAGCGAGCACGACCGCCAGGTCAATGAACGCAACCGGAAGATCGCCCAAAGCGAACAGCGGGCCAAGCAGATCGAAAACAACCTGCAAAACCAACAGCGCGAACTGGAAGGCAAGGTCAAGGAGAACGCCCGCCTCAAAGAGCAGATGGAAGCGCAGCTTCAGGTGCTCGAACACAAGAAGGAGGAGATCGACCGTCTGATGCACGAGCAGAACACGCGCCTCGAGCAGATTTCGGGCCTGAGCTCCGAAGATGCCAAGAGCATCCTGATCGAAAATATGAAAGCGGAAGCCAAAGCCGACGCTGCAGCCTACATCAACGAAACGATCGAGGAGGCCAAAATGACCGCCACGAAGGAGGCCAAGCGAATCATCGTGGCTTCGATCCAGCGTGTGGCGACCGAAACGGCCATCGAAAACGCCGTTACGGTGTTCAACATCGAAAGCGACGAAGTCAAAGGCCGCATCATCGGCCGCGAAGGTCGTAACATCCGGGCGCTGGAAGCTGCCACAGGCATCGAAATCATCGTGGACGACACGCCCGAAGCGATCATCCTGAGCGGGTTCGATCCCGTGCGCCGCGAAATCGCCCGCCTGGCCCTGCACCAGCTCGTAACCGACGGACGTATCCACCCGGCCCGAATCGAGGAGGTGGTCGCCAAGGTACAGAAGCAGATCGAAGAGGAGATCGTCGAAGTCGGCAAACGTACCGCGATCGACCTGGGTATTCACGGCCTGCATCCGGAGCTGATCCGTATGATCGGCAAGATGAAATACCGCTCCTCCTACGGACAGAACCTATTGCAGCACGCCCGCGAAACGGCCAACCTGGCCGGCATCATGGCTGCCGAGCTGGGGCTCAACCCCAAAACGGCCCGCCGCGCCGGTCTGTTGCACGACATCGGCAAGGTGCCCGACGACGAACCCGAATTGCCGCACGCAATTATCGGTATGAAACTCGCCGAGAAATACAAGGAGAAGCCCGAGGTTTGCAACGCGATCGGCGCCCACCACGACGAAATCGAGATGTCGTCGCTTATCGCCCCGATCATCCAGGTCTGCGATGCCATTTCGGGAGCCCGTCCGGGAGCCCGTCGTGAGGTGGTCGAGAGCTATATCAAGCGTCTGAAGGAGATGGAGGACATCGCGCTCTCCTACCCCGGCGTAGTGAAGACCTATACGATCCAGGCAGGCCGCGAGCTGCGTGTAATCGTCGGTGCGGAGAAGCTCTCCGACATGGAGTCCGAAAGCCTGTCGCACGACATCGCCAAGAAGATCCAGGACGAAATGACCTACCCGGGGCAGGTAAAAATCACCGTCATCCGCGAAACCCGATCCGTGGCATACGCAAAATAGGATATTTATCCAGATACCACCATCCGGTTTCTACAACCAAAGTCCCTTTCCCCTACCATGGAAGGGACTTTTTTTACGAAACACATGAATAAAGAGTTGCAAGCCTACGTCGAACAGGCGATCCTCCCCCGTTACGAACATTTCGACCGTGCCCACGGACCCGAACACGCCCGGACAGTCATCGAACAGAGTCTGGCACTGGCCCGGCATTACCAGGTCGATCGGCAGATGGTTTACGCAATTGCGGCCTACCACGACGTGGGACTGGAGAAAGGACGGGAGATGCACCATATCCATTCGGGGGAAATCCTCGCTGCGGATACAAAACTGCGGCAGTGGTTCTCGCCGCAGCAGATCGCCGTCATGCGTGAGGCGGTGGAAGACCACCGCGCCTCGTCGGACCACGAACCCCGCACGATTTACGGACGCATCGTTGCCGAAGCCGACCGTTGTATCGACCCGCCGACCATCGTCCGCCGCACGATACAATACGGGCTGGCGAACTATCCGGAGCTGGACCGCGAGGATCAATATCGCCGCTGTGTCGATCACCTGACACATAAATACGCGGAAGGAGGCTATCTCCGACTCTGGATCCCGGAATCGGACAATGCCCTGCGCCTCGCACGACTGCGCGAGCTGATCCGCAACCGCCAAGAGCTCCGGCGGCTTTTCGACGAAATATTCGACCGGGAGATGGCTGCGAACGGCTGAAAAACCGGACCCTATTTACCGATGCCTTTCACGGCCTTATAAAATCGGAATTGCTTCTCAGTATAACCCGTTACCGGCTCCGACCGGACGCGCAGATCTGATGTCGGATGCAAAAATCACGGATACGACAAAAAAGGGGCGGCTCTTTTGCAGAGCCGCCCCGAATCATCCGATCGGACGGAAACTATTTTTGCTGAATGAACGGAAGTTTCACGACCTCGGCCTTCATCAGCTTCTCGCGGATCACGATGGCGATCTGCGTGCCGACCTTGGCGAACTCCTTCTTCACGTAACCCATACCAATCCCCTGTTTCAGACAGGGCGACATCGTACCCGAAGTCACCTGGCCGATGATATCGCCCTCAGGAGAGGCAATCTGGTAGCCATGACGCGGAATACCGCGATCGATCATCTTGAAACCGACCAGCTTGCGGGTCAAACCGCCGGCCTTCTGCTCTTCCATCAGTTTACGGTCGATGAACTCCTTGCCATCGACGAACTTGGTCAGCCAGTTCAGGCCCGCCTCGATGGGCGAAGTCGTATCGTCGATATCATTACCGTAGAGGCAGAAACCCATTTCCAGACGCAACGTGTCGCGGGCACCGAGGCCGATGTTCTTCAGCCCCTCCTTCGAACCCTCCTGCCAGAGAGCCTTCCAGAGTTTCTCGCCGTCTTCGTTGGCCACATAGATCTCGCAGCCGCCCGCACCGGTGTATCCCGTAATCGAAAGAATCGCATCCACACCGGCAACCTTCAGCTTCTTGAACGTATAGTATTCCATATCCTCCACCGGCTCGGTGCACAACTTCTGCACGATCTTCATCGCATTGGGACCCTGGATCGCCAGTTGGCAGATCTCGTCCGAAGCGTTGTAGAGCTGCTTGCCATGACCGGCCTCCAAGCCGAATTTCTTGCCCTCTTCGACGATATGGTTCCAATCCTTGTCGATATTGGCCGCATTGATTACGAGCAGATAAGTTTCGGCATCGATCCGGTAAACCAGCAAGTCGTCCACGATACCTCCCTTGCCGTTGGGCATGGTGGTATATTGCACCTTCCCGTCGTAAAGCGCCGCAACATCGTTGGTCGTGATATGCTGCAGGAACGCTTCGGCCTTGGGACCTTTTACCCAGACCTCGCCCATGTGACTCACGTCGAATACGCCCGCGTTGTTGCGCACGGCCAGGTGCTCTTCGTTGATGCCCGTAAATTCGATCGGCATGTTGTAACCTGCGAACTCGGCCATCTTAGCGCCGTTCGCAATGTGATGTTTGGTAAAAACCGTTGTTTTCATTGTCTGTTATCGATTTAATTATCAGTTATTTGATTATCAGTCTTATTCGCGGCGCTTCACGCCCATCCGGGGACAGCGGTGAAACTCCTTCGTGCGGTCGAACAGGTAGCGGTAGGTCGTATGCATCTTGTGCTTGGTGGCGCATACGTAACTCTCCACCATGCGCATCATCACCGGATTGAAATCGCCGATCCACGCAAGTTCCAACGATTTGTAGGGTAACTTCGGCACCGCCTTCTCGAACTCACGAATGATTCCCGCCTCGATGCCCTTGCCGTGGAACTCGGGGGTGACTCCGAAAATCAAGCCAAGAACCCTGTCAGCCTTATGCGCCACCTTGAGCGCCCACATCAGACGCAACTTGTTCCACCAGCCGAACTTGCCGTTGAAGGAACCGATCACCCGATTCAAATCGGGCACCATGATGAAAAAGCCGATGGGTTCGTCGTTATAGTAAGCGAAATAGACCAACCGTTCGTCGATAATCGGGCGCAACGTATTCATAATGCGGAACGCCTGTTCGCGGTCCATCGCCTTCACACCCGAAAACAGCGCCCACGCCTTGTTATAAACCAACCGGAAATCCTCGGCCACCTGCTCGAGATTCTTTTTCGAGATATGCTTGAAACAGTAACCCGGACTCTCCTCCAGGCGCTTCACGCGCTCATAAACCGAATCGCTCAACTGCCCCACCTCCAACCGACGCAGATAGGTATGCTGGTTGAAATAGTTCTGAAATCCGTAATTCTCGAACAACTCTTTATAATAAGGCGGATTGTACGCATTCTCATAGAGGGGCTGGAATTCGTACCCGCTGACCAGCAGCCCCCACCAGGAGTCCCGGGGACCGAAATTGATCGGACCGTCCATCGCCTCCATACCCCGGCTGGAAAGCCACATGCGGGCCGCATCGAAAAGCTGATCGGCCAGCTCCTGATCGTTGATAGCCTCGAAAAAGCCGCATCCTCCCGTCGGCTGTTCCTCCAGGAAAGCATGTTCCCGATCGTAAAAAGCGGCGATACGTCCCACCACTTCTCCTTTTTTATCGCGTGCGATCCAGCGAATGGCCTCGCCGTCGGAGAGCAATTCATTTTTCTTCGGGTCGAAAATAGCCCGGATAGAAGGATCGAGGGGACATACCCAATTACGATTCCCCTTATAGATTTTCCGAGGCAGATCGAGGAACTCCCGTTCCGTACGGGCATCGACGACCTCCTGCAAAATGTACTTGTCTGAACTCATTGCCTTATGAAAAAGGTTTAATCCCAACAAAGATAACGATATTTTTCCAAAATACCCGTTCATGCCCCCCAATCCGTGCGAAAACTTTTTCCTTATAATATATACGGAAGAGTCCTGGCTCGGAAAAACCGTTCAATTTCAGTTTTTCAGACAAACAAAATCACTTTGTACGAAAAAGTAATCTTTTCATGCAAAATAAATTACAATCTATAAGAATAAATACTATCTTTGCATCAACATTAAACCACAACTTAATTTCAATATATTATGAATGTTAACAATTTAATGGCAGAATTGGAGCGTAAGCACCCGGGTGAAAACGAATACCTGCAGGCCGTACGCGAAGTACTCGAGTCCATCGAGGAAGTTTACAACCAACATCCTGAGTTCGAGAAAGCCAAGATCGTTGAGCGCCTCGTAGAGCCGGATCGTATCTTCACCTTCCGCGTAACGTGGGTGGACGACAAAGGCGAAGTTCAGACCAACCTGGGCTACCGCGTTCAGTTCAACAGCGCGATCGGTCCCTACAAAGGCGGTTTGCGTTTCCACAAGGCCGTGAACCCTTCGATGCTGAAGTTCCTCGGTTTCGAGCAGACTTTCAAGAACGCCCTGACGACCCTTCCGATGGGTGGTGCAAAGGGTGGTTCGGACTTCGATCCGACCGGCAAGTCGAACGCTGAAATCATGCGTTTCTGCCAGGCTTTCATGCTTGAATTGTGGCACAATATCGGTGTCGATACCGACGTTCCCGCCGGCGACGTAGGCGTAGGCGGTCGTGAGATCGGCTTCCTGAACGGTATGTATCAGAAACTGGCTCGCAAGTACCACACCGGCGTTCTTACCGGCAAGGGCGAAACTTGGGGCGGTTCGATCCTCCGTCCGGAGGCTACCGGTTTCGGCGCACTCTATTTCGTACAGCACATGCTGCATCTGGCCGGCAAGAAACTGGAAGGCGCAAAGATCGCCATCTCGGGCTTCGGTAACGTGGCTTGGGGTGCATCGAAGAAGGCTACCGAACTGGGCGCCAAAGTGATCGCAATCTCCGGTCCCGACGGTGTAGTAACGATCCCCAACGGTATGAACGAGGAGATGATCGACTATATGCTCGAGCTCCGCGCTTCGAACCGCAATATCGTGGCTCCGTTCGCAGAGAAATTCGCAGGTACGACCTTCACTCCGGGCAAGAAGGCTTGGAGCGTGAAGTGCGACATCGCACTCCCCTGCGCATTCCAGAACGAGCTGAACGGCGACGATGCTGCCGAACTGCTGAAGAACGGCACTTGGTGCTGCGCCGAGGTTTCGAACATGGGTTGCACGCCGGAAGCTATCCACGCATTCCAGAAGGCAGGTATCCTGTTCGCACCGGGCAAGGCTGTCAATGCGGGCGGTGTAGCTACTTCGGGTCTCGAAATGACGCAGAACTGCATGCACATCTCCTGGTCGGGCAAAGAGGTGGACGAGAAACTCCACTTCATCATGGCAAGCATCCACGACGCTTGCGTGAAGTTCGGCAAGCAGAAGGACGGTCACATCGACTACGTGAAGGGCGCCAACATCGCAGGCTTCATGAAAGTCGCACAGGCTATGCTCGAGCAGGGTGTATTGTAATCCTGTTCCTTTATACGAAAAGAGGTGCGGCCGAAGGTCGCACCTCTTTCATTTTATCCGTTTCGAAGAATCGCGGTTCGGACCCGCACAAGTACTAAAAAGCGATATTCGCCGACAGACCCAAAGTCAGCGTATTAAGGTGCTGACGACTCTCGCGGACCATCGGAGGTTGCAGGTAATAAGTCGTCTGAAATCGAAGGTCGAAATTGTAGTTGGCGCGAAATGTCATGGACGTGCCGACTCCGAAAACAGGTCCTCCGCAACTCCCCAGCGTATATCCGTTCAGGGAAAAGGATTCATAATACTGATACCCGGCCAAGACCTTGCCACCGGTCCGCCAGCGTGCCGTAATCGGATATGAAAAATAGGCCCCGGCACTTGCGGCCCAACTGTCCAAACGATCCGTAGATTCGGCAACATTCAACTTGATCGGCACACTCGACACGGCCGTACGTCCTCCGAAACCGACATAAGGATTCATAAACCAAGCCCCCTCGATGCCCAGGTTCACACCTGCATTGAACTCGCCTTCGACTCCCGCAACAGGACGATACCGTCCTATCACCACATCCGTACTTACTTCCATACCGAGAAACGACGGCCGGCAATACCGATCGAAAGCAAAATCCTGCTCGAATTCCGTCAATCCCCTCTCCTTGAAAATCAAATCGGCGAACAGGTATCCCAGCTCTACGGAAAGAATACCGATCCCCGCACCTACTAATACATCGCTGAACCAATGTTTATTGTTGAGCATGCGCGAAACACCCGTTACCGTAGCCATCGAATAGCCGGCGATACTGTACCAGGGACTGCGAGGCCCGTACTCCTTATGAAGCATCGTAGCTGCCATAAAAGCCGTAGCCGTATGCCCCGACGGAAACGACTTGTTGTTCGATCCGTCGGGGCGGGGCATACGGCAGGTATATTTCAGAGAGTTGACCGCTCCGGCCATCAGCGCGACGGAAAAGGCATCCGACACCAACATCCGGCCCCACGAACTGCGCCCCCGGACTCCTCCGATTTTCAGCCCCAGCATCAACGCTGCGGGAGCATATTGCAGATAATCGTCATAATGGAGACGGAAAGACGGTACATAATCGTTCCTCAAATGACGAAATCCCCGATCCCGCTCCTGCACGACCAAACCTGCGACAATAAGGGGAACTCCGATATAGGTTATTCGATAGGCACGCGAAGAGGTTATCCGCTCCATATCCCGGACAAACGGGCTGCGGCGGAGGGGGGGGGTAATCGGACTCAATGTATCGACCTGGGCGAAAGCGCCGATCGACACCCCCAGCAGAAGGCACAGCAACAGCAATTTCTTCATTTACCAAATACAAGATTCCGACCGCATCGGAAAAACCTGTTCTCACCGCTTACCGACAGCCGGGACGGGGACGGATGCGGCGGCGGATACTCCGCACGACATCGCCCAGAATAGCGATCAGAGAGGTATAGCCGATCACTTCGAGCCATTGTACCCACGTGAGCGGCGTAGTACGGAACACCGGACCTCCGAATTCCACGATCAATACCTGTCCGACGGCGATCAACAGCAGCACCAAGAAGAACGTACGGCTTCCCCGCAGATCGTGCAGCACCGAATGGCACGCTTCGAAGCCTTTGGCGTTGAACATATTCCAGAACTGCAGAAAGACGAATACAGAGAAGAAAACGGTCAGTTGTTCGAGACTGAGCTCGCCGGTCGTAGCACGCCAGTAGAACAGCATACCGAGCAATACGCCGACGAAAATCGTTCCGCAGGTAAAGATCGTCCGGGCCATGGCCGGTGTGATGATAAACTCGTCTTTGGGACGCGGCGGTTCGTTCATCACCGCCGGATTGGGCGGCAGGGAAGCCATCGCCAGCGCAGCGAAAGTGTCCATGATGATATTGACCCACAGAATCTGCACTACCGTAAGCGGCATCTCGGTCCCGAAAATCGAACCTACGAAAACCACGATGATCGCCGCGAAATTGATCGTCAGTTGAAACAGTACGAAACGTTGGATATTGCGGTAGAGCGAACGCCCCCACATCACGGCCGATGCGATCGACGTAAACGAATCGTCGAGCAGCGTGATGTCGCTGGCATCCTTCGCCACCGACGTACCCGATCCCATCGAGAGTCCCACGTTAGCGAAATTCAGCGCCGGTGCATCGTTCGTACCGTCACCCGTTACAGCCACGATTTCGCCCTTGCGCTGCAAAAGACGCACGAGCCGCTGCTTGTCGAGCGGTCGCGCCCGGGACATAATCTTCAGAGCCTGCACCCGCTCGAGCAGCTCCTCGTCGCTCATCGCCGCGAACTCCACGCCCGTCATTTCGTTCCGTGAGGAGTCGGTTTCATCGTGCCATAAACCGATGCGGCGTGCGATCTCACGGGCCGTGGCCGGAGTATCGCCCGTGACGATCTTAATGTCGATTCCGGCCTTCATACAACGGGCTACGGCAGCCGGCACATCTTCCCGCACCGGATCGGCGATCGCCGCCACGGCCACGAACAGCATCTGCGGATCCCGCAGCGCGTCTTCGCATCGTTCGGCCGTCGTTTCGGCATACGCCACCGCCAGCGTACGCATCGCACGTCCCTGAAACAGCAGCAACTGTTCGTTCACCTGGGCGTCCTTGCCATCCGGCATACACATCGCCCGTACGATTTCGGGAGCACCCTTCACGCAAATCAAACGCTTTCCAGTGGTTTTGCTCTGTATAATCGTCGCCATATATTTGCGTTCGGTGGTGAACGTCATACGATCGACGATCGGAGCCTCCTCGCGCAAAGCCGCATAGTCGAATCCCTCTTCCCGCAGGCGGATCAGCAGGGCCCCTTCGGTCGGATTGCCGATGACATTTGCGTCGGCATCGAGAAAAGCGGTCGAATTGACGGCGATGATCTCGGCCAGCAACCGTTCGTCGATGGACGCATAATGGATGATCTCCTCGACCCGCATCCGGTTCTGGGTAAGCGTACCGGTCTTATCGGTACAAATCACCGTAACGGCCCCCATCGTTTCGCAGGCGTGCATCTTGCGCACCAGGTTATTCGTCTTCAACATCCGACGCATCGACAACGCCAGCGAGAGCGTGATACTCATCGGCAGCCCCTCAGGAACAGCCATCACGATCAAAGCCACCGAAACCATAAAAATACGCAGCAGCTCCTTGGAAGTCTGGACCCAATCGCCCGTCGAAAGCTCGCCGCCCAGGTATGCCTTGGCGAGCATCGCTACGAAGATCGCAATCGACACTGCAATACCGATCTTACCGATCATCCTCGAAAGACGCGTCAGCTGCTTATACAACGGCGTAGGCTCTTCGCTGGCTATGGACGACTGCTCGGTTACCCGCCCCGCTTCGGTGCGGTCGCCCACAGCCTCGACGATCATCTCGCCGTAACCGTCCACGACGGTCGTACCGCGCAACAGCGCATCGGAAGGATAGGTCGCCTCGGCATCGAAAAAGCATTCGTCGGTAGTCTTGTCCACCTCAGGCTCGCCCGTCAGCGTCGATTCATTGATCTTGAGCGATACGGCCTTCACCAGCTTACCGTCCGCCGGGACCGTTTCGCCATTCTCGACATACACCAGGTCGCCCACGACCACATCGCGTCGGGGCACCTCGGTCATCTCCCCGTCGCGGACGACCTTGACCGGAATGTCGTCATTCACCAGATTGAGCCGCTTGAACCGCCGCATGGCGTCCAATTCGAAGAAAAAGCCGACACAAGTGGCCAAAACGATGGCGCAGATAATTCCGATGGTTTCCAGGAACTCCCCATCGATAAAAGCCATCGCCAGCGACAGCAGCGCCGCTACCAGCAATACCTGAATAATCGGATCGCGGAACTTCTCGGCAAACAGTTTCCAGGCCGAATCCCCCTTGCGGGGCGTGATGAGATTATCCCCATGCAGACGGCGGCTCTCCTCCACCTGGGCGGAAGTCAAACCTCTGTGTTGATGTTCTTTCATAAAGTCAGTCGGATATATAAATAAGGTTGTGAATGTTATCGAAAAGAATATTGCCGGGTCGAGGCATCCAGCCGGACCGCAATGAACAACATGATGGTAAAAGCCATGAGCGACGAACCACCGTAGCTGACCAACGGCAGGGGAATTCCCATCACCGGCATCAGTCCGATGGTCATCCCCACATTAACGAGCAGATGAAAAAGCAGGAATGCCGCAACGCAGTAACAGTAGATCCGTCCGAAAGGCTCCTCCTGCCGTTCGCCCATACGCATCAACCGGAATATCAACAGGCAAAAGAGCGTCAGCAGAAGCATAGCGCCCAGAAATCCCCACTCCTCGCCGATGGTACAGAAAATGAAATCGGTATGTTTCTCCGGCACGAAACCGTATTTGATCTGGGTCCCTTGCAGGAACCCTTTGCCGATCCAGCCGCCCGAACCGATAGCGATCTTGGCCTGATTGACGTTATAATCCGTACCGAGGGGATCACTGACCAGCCCCAGGAAACTTAAAATACGGTTCTGCTGATGCTCTTTGAGGATGGAATTGAAAATATAATCGGTAGTCGGAACGAAAAGCATTGCCGTCAGAAACAGTCCGATCGTAATGAAAATATTGCGCAGATTGGCGCGGAAGGCATAAATCGCCACAAAGATGAGCGACAGCAGCGTCACCACGAGCAGGCAGCGGTAGAGATCCATCGCTCCGGGAGCCGCCAACAGCATCCCGAAATAGAGAAGCAGCGTGCCCAATGCCAGCGCAGCCAGATAAACCATGCGGGACCGCCACTGTCCGTTCATCATCGCCTCGGAAAGCGTACAGACCAGAATCAGCATCACCAACAGGGTCAGCGGCGTAAAGAGGAACGAAAAAATAAAGAGTACGGCGATCAGGATCACCGGAATACAGAGCCACTTGTTCAAACCTTCGCGGTACAACACGAACAGCAGCGATACGAGCACGATACCCGATCCTGTATCGTTCTGCATGACGATAATCAACAGCGGCAGACAGATCACCAATCCCACCTTGAAAAGATCCCCCGCCCGGTTGATCGAAAACGAGCTGGAGCTCATCACGCGGGCCAGCGCCAACGCCGTAGCGATTTTGGCGAACTCCACCGGCTGAATACGGACCGACCCGATCTCGAACCAGGCCTTCGCACCGTTCACTTCACGACCGAACAGCAGAGCGGCTACCAGGGTCAGCAATCCCAGGACATAGAACAGATAAGCCCACTTGTGATAGATGCTCGCATCGACCAGCAACACGACGACCGCTACGGCGAACGATATTCCCATCCAGACGAGCTGTTTCATATAGAAATGCGAGAAGGAAAAAATGCTCTCCGCCCCCTCTTCGTACGAAGCGGAGAGGATAGCCACGAAGCCGACCAGCACGATCAGCACATAGATCAGCACTGTCCAGCGATCGACGCCCTCGAACAATTTACCGATGCCGTTATTTTCCATAGGCCGGGTAATAAATCGTTTTCTGCTTGACCATCTCCACCAGCCAGGGCCGTGTGACGGTGTCGGTCAAATAGTACTCTTCGAGCAGACTGGCGATGGGCAAAGCGGCCGAAGCCCCGAACCCGCCGTTCTCGACATACACCGAAATAGCGATGCGGGGATTGTCCTTCGGAGCGAACGACAGGAAGGTCGAATGATCCTTGCCTCGAGGATTCTGCGCCGTACCGGTCTTGCCGCACACGTCCAGACCCGGCAGATAAGCCGTCCGGGAGGTTCCGCCCTCCTTGTGCACGCTCTGCCACATACCCTCCACGATCGGTTCGAAATATTTCGGATCGACTTTCGTATAATGTTTCTCGTAAAACCGCCGGTCCATCGAATCCCGCCCCTCTACCGAACGGACGATGTGCGGGATATAATAGTACCCGCGATTAGCGACGATAGCCGCCAGGTTAGCCATTTGCAGCGGCGTACACTCCAGCTCCCCCTGACCGATCGAGAGCGACAGCACCGTCAGCGCGTTCCACGATTTCCGATAACGCCTGTCGTAAAACTTCCGGTCGGGAACATAGCCGTTTCCCTCGCCCAGAAAATCCGAATCCAGCTTGCGGCCGAAGCCGAAACTCTCGACATACTCCCTCCATACGTCGAACCCCTCCTTGACGCTTCCGTACCGGGGATTTTCGAGAATATCGCGGAATACGTAACAGAAATAGGCGTTGCACGAAGTCGCTATGGCAAAACGCAGGTCCGCAGGCGACGTATGGGCGTGACACCTCATCTTGAGCCGTCCGACCTGATAACCCTCGTGACAGGGATAACGCATGGAAGGAGTCAGCACACCCTCCTGCATCCCGATCAGGCCCTGAACCAGTTTGAAGGTCGAACCGGGCGGATAACGGCCGCTTACGGCACGGTTGAACAGCGGCTGCCGTTTGTTATAGAGCAGCTCCATATAGTGATTGCCCCGCTGCCGTCCCACCAGTTCATCGGGATCGTATGTGGGCGAGGAAACCATCATCAGAATCTCGCCCGTCGAAGGTTCGATCGCCACGGCAGCCCCGACTTTGCCGGCCATCAGCTCCTCGGCGAAGAGCTGCAACCGCGCGTCGATCGTGCAGACGATCGACTTGCCGGGTACGGGCAGCGAATCGAAACGACCGTCCATATACGAACCCTTGATCGCTCCGTGCGTATCCACCTCGGAGATCTTCACCCCCTTCTTACCGCGCAGCTCCGGCTCGTAGGCCGACTCCACGCCGCTGATTCCGACGTATTCGCCCGCCTGATACGAAGGATAACGCCGCAACATTTCGGAATTGACCTCCCCCACATATCCCAGCAGGTTTCCCCCTACTTTACGAGGGTATTGCCGGGCAGTCCGGTAAACGGTATAGAAGCCGGCGAAGTTACACTCGTCGAAACGAAGTTTGTCCTCCTTGGACATATAGTTCATCACCATACGGGGCGCACGCGGACGCACACGGGCATTGGCCAGCTCCCTCACAAGCCCTTCGCGCGAAAGCCCCGTAACCTGACAGAAAAGCGTCGTATCGAACCCCTCCCGATCCATCTCGCGATAGATCACCATCAAGTCATAACACTCGCGACTCTGTACCAGATATTCGCCGTTGCGGTCGAACACCTCGCCACGGGACGGATACTGAACTTCGTAGCGCAACGCATTGCCCCGGGCCAGCTCCTCATATTTGCTGTCGATGAGCTGAATATAAGCAAGCCGCGCGGCGATTACGCCGAAAACGATCAGCACGACCACCTGCAGCACCCGCATCCGGGCAACCCCTTCCCCACCGTAACTCATAGCCGAACCGTCAGTTTAGTGGTGAACAGCCGCGCAAGCAGCCAGATGAAGCCCACCGTAACAGCACTGCTCACGACCAGTCGGACGAGCGTATGGAACAACTGCGCCCAAGACAGGGACTCCAACATGAAAAACAGGAAGTGGTGTACCACGACCATCGCTGCCAGGTAGCGCAGAAATCCGCCCTGCCCCAACCGGATCGAAGAAGGAATACCACCCTCCCGAATCCCCTCCTTACCGCAGACAGACTGCAGAAGCGGCCGGCGCAGCATAGCGACCGGAAGCGTAGCGATCGTATTGATCCCCGCTGCCCCCATCGCCCAATCCATCGCAACGGACATCGACAAAGCCAGAAAAAGCACTGCAACCGGCGGAGCGTCGATCGGCAGCAGGACAATGAAGCCGATATAGACCAAAGGGCAGAGGTAGATACTGATCGACAGGTTGTCGAACAGAAAAATCTGCAACAGGGCCAAAATAAGGAATAAGACGATATAGGGAACAGTCCGGTACATATTTATCTTCTGTTTTGCCGCTCGGCTTCGGCTTCGAGCTCCTGCACATCTTCGATATCCCGGTTGCGCACCAGGATAACATCCGTCAGTTGCGACACATCCACCGCCAGCCGGATCACCACGTCGTAAGCCATCTGGGTATCGGCCAGCGAAAAACTCTCCACATAGCCGATCAGCACGTCAGCCGGAAAATACTGCGAAAAACCGGAGGAAACCACCTCTTCCCCCTCCGTAACGCGGGCATATTTGGACAATTCCTTCATGCGGACGTGGTAGCGATCGTCACCCGCCCAGTAGATCGAGCCGAAATAGTCGTCGCCGGCGAGCTTGCCGCTGGCATTGAACGACGTATTGAGAATCGACACCGCCACCGCATGACGGTCGGAACTGGCGGCCACGTAGCCGACCATGGCCCCTTCCGGAGAGAGCACGCCCATCCCCTTCTCGACGCCGTCGCGTTCGCCCCGGTCCAGCACGATGAAGTTACGGTTCTTGTTGATCGAATTGGAAATCACCCGGGCGACGGTCAGCTCGTAGGGCTTCTCTCCCATATCGTGCAGCAGGTCCGTACGCACCGAATCGGCCGCCGACCTCCGGTAAAAAGCCAACTCCTCCTCGAGTACGGCGACACGCTCCAGCAGGCGTTCGTTTTCGCGCCCCAGGGTAAAATAGGAGCGAATGTCTGCGAAGATGCCGTTCACCCCGCCAACCACCTGGTTCGAGCGGGTGAGCAGCTTGGCCTGCGTATAATTCGAAGAGTGCGCATAATACCCGATGGCGATCGCTTCGAATACGACGAACAAGACCGCCACGTAGATTCTGCGCAGGAATTCGATCAGTTTATACACGGCTCACGGGAAAGCTTCCGCAGCTTCGTTATTTCATCAGGAACGAGAAACGGTTGATATTCTTCAGCGCGATACCCGTACCGCGCGCAATAGCACGCAAGGGATCCTCGGCCACGTGGAACGGAATACCCGTCTTGGCATTCAGACGCTTGTCCAGCCCCTTGATAAGCGCACCGCCGCCGGCCAGGTAGATGCCGTTCTTCACGATGTCGGCATACAGCTCCGGCGGCATGGTTTCGAGCACCTTCATCAGCGCCGCATCCAGCTTGACGAGCGACTTCTCCAGTGCATAGGCGATTTCACCGTAGCTGAGCGACACGGTCTGCGGCAGGGCGGTAAGCATATTAGGACCCGTCACCACGTAATCCTCGGGCTCTTCGTCCAGCTCGGTGAGCGCCGCACCGATCGAACACTTGATCGCCTCGGCCGTGCGTTCGCCGATACGGATGTTGTGCTGCTGGCGCACGTAACTCTGAATATCGTTGGTAAAGACATCGCCCGCGACATTGATCGACTCGGAGCAAACGATGCCGCCGAGCGAAATGCAGGCGATCTCGGTAGTACCGCCGCCTATGTCGATCACCATGTTGCCCTCCGGTGCTTCGACATCCAGACCGGCACCCAGCGCCGCAGCCATCGGTTCGTAAATCATATAGACCTCACGCCCCCCGGCATGTTCGGCGGAATCCCGCACGGCACGGATCTCGACATTGGTCGAGCCGGAAGGAATGCAGATCACCATGCGGATCGAGGGAGCGAAGAGATTGCCCGAAGTCTTGACTTTCTTGATCATGCCGCGCAGCATCAACTCCGTAGCGTTGAAATCGGCGATCACGCCGTCCTTCAGCGGACGGATCGTCTTGATGTTCGGATTGGTCTTCTCGTGCATCTGGCGGGCCTGCGTACCGATAGCCACCAGTTTACCGGTGTGTACGTCCAACGCCACGATGGAAGGCTCGTCCACCACGACCTTCCCGTTGTGAATAATCAAAGTATTGGCCGTACCCAAGTCGATAGCCAGCTCCTGTGTCAGTGAAAAAAGTCCCATAGTACTCTGCTTTCCTCTCTCTATATTATAATCTATTAATTTCTGATAATCAAAATATTGACTTTCTTTCCCAGAAGCCTTCGCCTGCCCGTGAAATCCGTGTCAATACATCAGGAACAAAGGTAATGAAAATGAAAGCAGAATAAAACAAATTCGTTTGTTTTTTCTGCCGAGTGCGTCTTACCCTCTACAAAGGTAGGGAAAAGAAGGATAATTATGTGTCCTTTCCCGTTTTTTATTTACTTTTGTAGAAAAGAAAATTTTATTCCGAAAACTTATGGACCACAAGATAGGCAGCGGCGCCAGATGCGCCATGATCGGATACGGAAGCTGGGCCACGGCGCTCGCCAAGGTATTGACCGAAAACGAACCCTCGATAGGTTGGTACGTCCGCAATCCGGAGGTGCTCGAAAGCCTGCGCGACAAGGGTCGCAATCCCCGCTATTTGAGCAACGTACGGTTCGACCGCACGCGCATAAACCCCTCGGACGATCTCGACCGGGTGGTTTCCGAGGCCGACATCGTCATCCTGGCCAGCCCCTCGGCCTACCTGAAAAAGACGCTCGAAACGCTGACCGTTCCGCTCAAGGAGAAATTCGTCATCTCGGCCATCAAAGGCATCGTCCCGGACGACTACACCACCGTCGTGGAGTATATGCACGACCATTACGACCTCTCTTTCAAGCAACTGGGCATCATCACCGGTCCCTCCCATGCCGAAGAGGTTTCGCTCGAACGGCTCTCCTACCTTACGGTGGTTTGCACCGATCCGGAAAATTCGCATACGATCGGACACAAATTCGCCACCGAATATATCAAACTCTCCTATTCGACCGACCTGTACGGCATCGAATATGCTACTATCTTAAAAAACATCTACGCCGTAGCCGTCGGCATGGCTGTCGGATTGGGTTACGGGGACAATTTCCTCGCGGTGCTGATCTCCAACAGTGCGATGGAAATGGCCCGGTTCCTGCGGGAAAGCTACCCCGACCAGCGCGAAACCCGCGCCTCGGCCTACCTGGGCGACCTGCTGGTGACCTGCTATTCCGTTTACAGCCGCAACCGCAAACTGGGCCTGCTGATCGGGCACGGCTGCACGGTCCGCGATGCTTTGGACGAAATGACCCAGGTGGCCGAAGGCTATTTCGCCGCCGACTGCATCCGTCACATCAACGCCCGCCACAAGGTGCAGATGCCCATTGCCGATATGGTCTATGAAGTCCTTTACAAAGGGGTTCCTGTTCGGGAAGCCATGCAGGAGCTTACGACAAAACTGATTTAACACCAATACAGTCATGAAAACCCTGTCGTTCGATCCCATTCGCGCCGATGTCGCAATCACCGAGAAGGAAAAATCCGCAGCCCTGCACGCCAACGCGCTGCTGCACAACGGCCAAGGTGCCGGCAACGATTTCCTGGGCTGGGTGGGGCTTCCCTCCGCCCTCGGCGAAGAGGAGTTGCAGGCGATCGAAACCGAAGCCGCCCGTCTGCGCGACCTGGCGGAGGTGATCCTCTGCATCGGCATCGGCGGATCCTACCTGGGTGCACGCGCCGTCTATGAGGCGTTGAGCGACCCGTTCAACCTGCTGCACGAACATCCGGCGAAACCCATTCTGCTTTTCGCCGGACAGAACCTATCGGAAGACTATCTGGCCCGTCTGCTCGCAGCCGTCGAAAACCGGTCGATCGCGGCCATCGTGATCTCCAAGTCGGGCACCACGACCGAGCCGGCCATTGCCTTCCGGCTGATCCGCGACGAAATCGAACACCGCTACGGACGCAAGGAGGCGGCCCGGCGCATCGTCGCCGTTACGGACCGCAGCCGGGGGGCGTTGAAAACCCTCGCGGACCGCGAAGGCTACCGCACTTTCGTCATTCCGGACGATGTGGGCGGACGTTACTCGGTTCTGACCCCGGTGGGTCTGCTGCCGCTCGCGGCGGCGGGAATCGACATTCGCTCCCTACTGGCCGGTGCATGCGAAATGGAACGGGCGACGGCCGACGGAGTCCCGTTCGACGAAAATCCCGCAGCCCGTTATGCCGCCGTACGGAATATCCTCTACCAGCAGGGATTCATGATCGAAATACTCGCCTCCTACGAACCGCAATTACAATATCTGGCCGAATGGTGGAAACAGCTCTTCGGCGAGAGCGAAGGCAAGCAAGGAAGGGGAATCTTCCCGGCCAGCGTCACCTTCACGGCCGACCTGCACTCGATGGGACAATACATTCAGGAGGGAGAGCGGACGCTGTTCGAAACGGTCGTCTCCGTCGCCGCCCCGGAGCACCGGGTGAAGATCGGCAGCGACCCGGACAACCTCGACGGACTCAACTTCCTGACAGGCAAGCGCCTTTCGGAAATCAACCATACGGCCGAACTGGGCGTGAGCCTGGCCCATGCAGACGGGGGCGTCCCCAACCTGCGGATCGAAATTCCCCGCATCGACGCCCGCAGCCTCGGCACCCTGATCTATTTCTTCGAAAAAGCATGCGGCATCAGCGGTTACCTGCTGGGAGTGAACCCCTTCGACCAACCGGGAGTCGAGGCTTATAAAAAGAATATGTTCGCCCTGCTGGGCAAGCCCGGCTACGAAGAGGAGGCCGAAAAACTACGCCGGAAACTGTAATCCCCTCGGCTGCTGCGACCGGCGAACACAAGAGGATCCGACATTCAGACCGAATAAAACAGGAGTAAAAATCTTTGTGATTTTTACTCCTGTTTTTTGTAAAACGACAACTATCCAATCAAAAGTCCATTGCCGGAAACCACCTCCTACTCAAGACATTTTTTTAGAATAATTCCAAATGCCGCAATCCAAAGACAAACACCGAAAAATATATACCAGTACGGATGCGGGGCACACAACTCTTGGGCCCAATCTCCCTGTTTTTTATAATATCCATATTGAGAATAGAACATCAAAAAAAACATGATTCCAAAAAGGTACAAGAAAAAATCATCGTGCTGATTTTCCGATTCAAATCGCTTGTTATAATAAAATAAAATAAAATAAGGACTGCATTGCACAGTCCTTATTTTGTCGAATATGAATCCCGTATGACTTACAGAATCCGTACGCCTTCGGCGCTGCGTACCATCACAGAGTTGATGACCTCATCCGGAATGATGCCGTAAACGAATGTCAGCTTGTAAGTGCTGTCGTCCGCAGCCGTCATTACCATCGTTTCGCCGACACCGCTCATCTCCCCGGTTTCTTGATTGAGCTGGCCGAAAAGCCAGTCCACACCGGATACGGTATAGTCGTATGCCCAATTCTCGCCGTCGGAATATTTACCGGTAAGTTTCTTGGAAGTTTCGTCGAAAGTATAGGTACCCGTCATCTTCACGAACCCGTTCGAGCTGACGTCCTGATACATTTCGAAATTCTTCTCCTCGTCGAAAACGATATAAACCTCCTTCGGGAAATTCGTATCGTCGCCGCCTACCTCCCATTTGGTCATATGCCAGCCGTAAACATCGACAGGCTTGGGATCAGGAGGGGTAGGAGGAGTAGTTTCCTCGTTGTCACTGCAACCGACCAGCGCCACTCCGAAAAGCGCCACTGCCAATAAACTAATCAATCTTTTCATATTTCAATTATCAGGTTATACCCGTCTGAAACCGGACAGAATCAATTTCACAACACGCAAATATAATCAATCGAACGCTATTTCCAAAATTTTCACGTCGGAAATCCGAAAAAAGCCGGAAAGGAGGCCCGTTTTCATCGAAATTATCGCAGCGCTCCGCCCGACATCGGACTTACAGCACATCCACCAGGCCGTGTCTGACGGCATAAACCACCAGGCTCGCCGTATTTTTACATCCGGTCTTCTCCAGAATATTGGCCCGGTGCTTGTCCACCGTGCGCTTCGAAATGAACAGTTCGTCGGCGATCTCCTGGTTCGACAGCCCGCGGCACACGCAGACCAGAATCTCGATCTCCCGGGTCGAAAGGCGCTCGTCGGATCCTTCGTACCCGGACACTGCGGTCTGCATCCGGCTGGCGAGCGACCGCAGCACCTCCTCGCAGAAATAGGTGCCTCCGGCCGCCACCGTTTCGATCGCCCGCAACACTTCGTCCATCGGGGAATCCTTCATCAGAAACCCCTTGGCCCCGGCCTGAACCATCCGCGAGTAGTAATTCTCATCCCCGAACATCGAAAGGGTAATGACCTTGAGTCCGGGCTCCAGAGCCAACGCTTTCTCCGTCGTTTCCGCCCCGTTCATACCGGGCATGGCGAAGTCCATGAAGACCACGTCGGCCTCCGTCGCGGGCAGCATCGCCAGAAATTCCTCTCCGGTCGAAGCCTCTCCCACGACCCGAATTCCGTCGTACCGGTCGAGCAGTCCCCGCATCCCGCTGCGGAACAGCGAGTGATCGTCCACCAATATAATTCTGCAAAGTTCCATCGTTACAGTTTTTCCGCCGACTCAGCCTGGGTGCTGACCCGGATTTTCGCCTGCATACCGACGCCTTTGGCACTCGTGATGTCGAACCGCCCGTTCAGGGAGTTGATACGCGAAGCGATGTTCGACAACCCCATGCCGCAATCGGTCACGGCGGCAGGGTTGAACCCGCGTCCGTTGTCCGTATAGTCGAGCGCGAGCGTATCGCCGCTCTTGGAGAGCGAAAGGTTGATCTCCGTACACCCCGAATGTTTGAGCGAATTATTCACCAGTTCGCAAACGACACGATAGAGAATCACCTCGACGTCGGTATCATAGCGCTCCGAGCGAAGGTTGGTCGTGAAACGGATCTTCACGTCGTGCATCGCCGAACTCTTTCCCACGAAGTTCTGGATGCCCCGCGCCAGGCCGAAATCGTTGAGCACATGCGGCGAAAGGTTGTTCGAAATTTCCCGCAGCGAGCGGATCGCCTCGTCGATCACATAAGTCGTATTACCGATGATCTCCTGCTGATCGGCCGGCAGCGACTCCCGTTGCAGGGCCGACAGCGACATACGGGCCGACGAGAGCAACGGCCCCAGCCCGTCGTGCAAATCCTTCGCGAAACGCGACCGCGATTTCTCCTCGGTGCGCAGCACGGCCGTCAGGATGCGCTTGTTGAGCAACTGCCGCTGGCGGTTGAGCCGGGCGATGTACTTGAAAAGCTTATGGGCATACATCACGCCGATCGACATACTGATCGAAATGACCAGTCCCAACCAGACGAACACCTCATAAGGCAGCGTCTGACCGTTGGCACGCAGGAATTGCACGACCCGTTCGACGGAAAGGAGCGTAAATCCGATGGTGAACAGAATCCAGATCGAATTGTACTTGGTCGTACGGATCAAACGGATGGCGAACAGAGTCGCGATCGTCTGGATGACGATGGCCACGATGAGTAAAATTTTGATCAGCATATTGAATATTCCGCTAAAATTCGAATTCTTCCGCTCCGACGCACCGGCCCGAACCGCTTCCCGTCTTCACGAATACAAATATAGGAAAAGACGGGAGTAATTGAAAATTTATTTTCGGACAGCCGGTTCAAACACCCTCTATTCACCTCGAAACGAACGAAAATCGCCTCGGCACATTCCTGCGACTCCGGCAATTCCGACTTCGGACCGAAATCCGGAATTACGCCCCGGGCAGCTTCCGCCGCAAAACAGGATCGCCCAATCTCCGGCACCAGCCTCCGGTCCGATAAATCCTATCCGAGTATCCGCTCCAGCGGAGCCATCTGCGCATAGTCGGTCATATCCGTCTGCACGGGAACCACCGAAACATAGCCGTTCGCCAATGCCCACTCGTCCGTATCGGTCGATTCGGGTTCGCTATTGACGAACGCACCCGTCAGCCAGAAATACTCCCGGCCCCGAGGATCGTGGCGACGGAAAAACTCCTCGCGCCAATACCCTTTGTTCTGGCGGCACACCCGAATACCCTTCACCGCTTCGGGCCGTCCCTTGGGTATATTGACATTCAAACAGAACGGCGTGGGGGGATTGGCCTCGACCACCGCACGCACGATGCGCTCGCTGTAAATCTTCGCGGCTTCGAAATCCGCCTCCAGACTGTGATCGTCCAGCGAAAGCCCGATGGCAGGACAACCGTAGAAACTGCTCTCGATCGCACCGCCCATCGTACCCGAATAGAGGATATTGGCCGCCGAATTCGAGCCGTGATTGATCCCCGAAAGCGCCAGATCGACCTTGCGGCCCTTGAGAAAGTAGTCGAAAGCGATCTTCACGCAATCGACCGGGGTTCCCGAAAAAGCATAAACCTCCACACCGTCGCCTTTCGACACTTCGCGCAGGAAAAGCGGATTATTGATCGTTATCGCCTGACTCATACCGCTCTGCGGCGTTTCGGGGGCAATGGCGACCACCCGGCCGAACTTGCGTGCGACCTCAAGGAGCGCCTGAATACCTCTTGAATTGTAACCGTCGTCGTTGGTGACGAATACCAACTTCTCTTTCATCATATTTTTCTCCGATTTTAGTGACAAATATACGAAAAGGCGGGCGACATTCGTCGAACTCGTTCGAAAAGAATGTCCGAACCGCCTCCCATATTCCATACAACATACATACTTCCTTCCCTGCACCCGGGAAATTCCCCGCATGCCGATCCCGTCGGAAAATTCCATTGTAAACAAAAAGGATCGGGGCAGGGAGTTGCAGACTAACCGCAAACCATGTGCCTCAAAGTTCGAGAGCCATCCATACGCACCGCCCGTCGAAGCAATCCGCACCTCCCGACACGATTCAAGATGAAACCCGTTCACCTCCCACACCCGCCGCAGCCGGCATCGCCGCACAATCGGTCCGGCTGCGGAGTCATCTATTTTTTAGACAGCCGATTGCCCGTTTGGGAAAAAGTTTCTATATTTGCGGACCGTATCAACCTCTTATATTGGGTGCGAAGCCACGACCGGGAACATCAATCCGTTGATTTTCGGAGGATTGCAGAGTAAGATCCCTGCATGGTAGGCAAACACAGCGATAATGTTGAACGCAGAAATCATCAAAAAAATTGTTGCAACAATGAACAAGGATGCAGTAATCCGGCTCGTCAACGAGCAGATGTGGACCAAGACGGATGTTCCGTCGTTCCAGGCCGGTGATACGATCACCGTTACGTACAAGATCGTCGAGGGTAACAAGGAGCGCCTGCAGAGCTTCCGCGGCGTAGTTATCCAGATCAAGGGTACGGGCAAGACCAAGATGTTCACGATCCGCAAGATCTCCAACGGCATCGGCGTCGAGCGTATCTTCCCCCTCTATTCGCCCCACATCGAGAGCATCGAGGTAAACAAGCAGGGCGTGGTTCGTCGCGCACGCATCTACTACCTGCGCAACCTGACGGGTAAGAAAGCCCGTATCAAGGAGAAGAGAGCCGCTTCTACGAAGTAGATCCTTCCGCCTGCAAGAAAAAAGCCTCCGTTCGAACGGAGGCTTTTTTCTTTAACACGAATCTTCACAACGCCGATACCCGCACCAGCTAAAAAAACGCTATTCCGGCCGGGCAAACATCTCGTCCGTCACCGGGTAGTCGATTTCGAAACCCCGGATAATAACTTTTCCCAACTTCCGACAGACAAGACAAAGATCGAGTTGCGGCCCGCCTTCCCGCGACCGACCGAAGAGCCACATATCCCTGCCAATACCCGGCCGTCGGCCGTCCGCACTACGGACGATCCCGAAACGCTCCGAATAAATTCGTTGCCTCCGAAAAACAAAAAGGTTGCAAACGAATATCGTTTGCAACCCAGCCGACCTCCCGGTCGTTTGCGGAGAGGGAGGGTTTTGAACCTATAACTCTAACCGCTTATATGTCAGCTACTTTGCTTTCAAAATTTCAAATAGGTAACGAAACAGTAACGATTTTTAATCGTTAAGCCTGTCCAACTTTGACCGTGTTTGTCTGCCTAACTTTCGGGTTCAAAGATACTGCATTCTTTTGAAACTCGCAAATATCTGATAATAAATATTTTTGGGTTAGTGCAAGGTGCAAGCTATATA
>OLXF01000024.1_pt1 | contig 55897 bp, 38 predicted proteins | sample 1673471 | NCBI WGS metagenome assembly OLXF01 (sample SAMEA103958113, study PRJEB25191) | human gut metagenome
TGTATATAGACAGAGAAGTGTTGGAAGTAATAAAAGAAGAAGCAGAAAAAGAAGATCGGTCAATTTCAGGCTATATCAATTGGGTGATGTGGGAACATATACGGCAGAAGCAGGAAAATATTTAATCTGGGCAAAATCGAACCTTTGCAGCAAGCAGGATAGACGCCCGCCTCGCATCAGGAACAAGAGCCCCGCGCAGCCTCCACCACCTCGCGTGCGTGAGCCATTTCAGCCTCGGTCGGGGGCGGCGTGTCGCGGAGAGTATACTCCATCCCGAGCGCCTCCCACTTATACTCCCCCAGCTTGTGAAACGGGAGAAGCTCGGTCTTTTCGACGCAGCGATACTGCCCGACCAGCCGGCCGAGGGCGGTCAGCGCCCGGTCGGAGAGGGTCAGTCCCGGTACCACCACATGCCGGATCCAGACCGGCTTACCCAACGCCTCCCGCAAATTGAGAATGGCCAGCGGGTGCTCCAGCCCCGCACCCGAAACCGCTTTGCAGAGGGATTCCTCCGCCGCCTTGATATCGAGGAGGAGGAGGTCCGCCGCCTCGACCGCGGGACGGCAGATTTTCAGCGCCACGCCGCCCGAGGTGTCAATCGCCATGTGCAGCCCCTCGGTCTGCCCCGCCGTGATCAGGGCGGCGCAGAATTCCGGCTGCGCCAGCGGCTCTCCGCCCGAGATAGTGACGCCTCCCTGCTTTAAAAATGCCCGGTATTTTAAGATGTCCGCCATGACGGCGGCGACGGTTTTCTCCTCCCCGCCGAAGAAGTCGAGGGCGTCGGGATTGTGGCAGTAGGCGCACCGCATCGGGCATCCCTGCAAAAAGAGGATATAGCGAAGCCCCGGCCCGTCCAGCGCGCCGAAGGTCTCAACCGAATGGATGCGGCCGGTGATGCTGTGCAGATTTGATGGCATGCGCTTTTCCCCCTCTCATTTTTGGATACACATATCTATCCTGCCTCTAAAGAGGGCGGTTTATACGCGCGGCCGGATTTTTTGGGAGGAGGCGCGGCGGCCGTACAAGCCGTGCAAAATAAAGGCGCATTTGCATTTTTTAATCGGGGGGATACATTTTTTCGGCGATTTTGTGTATGGCTCGGGAAACGGCCATTTTGAGAAAACAGAGCAGAAAAAGTGCAGAGAATCAAAAAAGGAACGACAATCCTCTTTCGAAAATTGTCGTTCCTTTGTTGGTGGTGGAGGATGGATTCGAACCATCGAAGCGAAGCGCAACAGATTTACAGTCTGCCCCCTTTGGCCACTCGGGAACTCCACCATATTCGGTTGTATTCCAAAAGGACAAGTTGTTTTTTGGAGCTGGTGGACGGACTTGAACCCCCGACCTGCTGATTACAAATCAGCTGCTCTACCAACTGAGCTACACCAGCAGACAGCTTATATAATATAGCACAAGCGTCAGGGCTTGTCAAGCAAATTCGGACAAAAAATTCAAACAAACTGCCGCCCCGCCGGATTTGCCCAAAAAGGCCGGAAACAGGGCGATCCGGCGGCAGTCCTGTCCCCGGTTGAATGGTATTCCCCAAAAACCGCGCCTTGCCCACGATGTCGAGAGGACTCCGCCCCGGGCGATCCGGATGGAGAGGCAGCGCCCCTCCCCGGCGCTGAGTGTGGCCCGCCTCTTCATCGTGGCGCAGACCTCATCGGTCGATTCATCCGGGAGAGAGATAGAAGGGGTATGCGGCGCTCCTCCCCGGCTGCCCAGAGGCTTCCTTAGCGGGAGGCTTCCGGCTCTTTTGCCGATTTCCGCACAAAGAGGCCGGGGAGAAAGGCCGCTTTGTCGTTAAAAAATAAACAAAAATGATTTTTTTGTGATTTTGCTATTTACATATAAAATAAAAAATGGTACTATATTTTCATATATGAGCAGTCATTGGCGAACAGGGAGAGTGTGTGGTTTTGTTTGCCGATGATCGGAAAGCCGGGCGGCCGGAGCGGCCGTTCACCCGACGGATGCTTATCAACCTTTTGAAGGAGGAAATATCTAACATGGCAAGAAAAATGAAAACCATGGACGGCAACAGCGCCGCCGCATACGTATCGTATGCCTTTACCGACGTTGCTGCAATCTACCCCATCACCCCTTCGTCCAACATGGCGGAGGAGACTGACAAGATGGCCACTGCCGGACAGAAGAACCTGTTTGGCCAGACCGTCAAGGTAACCGAGATGCAGTCGGAGGCCGGCGCGGCCGGTGCGGTGCACGGTTCCCTCGCGGCCGGTGCGCTGACCACGACTTATACTGCGTCGCAGGGTCTGCTCCTCATGATCCCGAATATGTATAAGATCGCGGGTGAGCTGCTCCCCGGCGTTATCAACGTTTCGGCCCGTGCGCTGGCCAGCCATGCGCTGTCGATCTTCGGCGACCACTCCGACATCTACGCATGTCGGCAGACCGGCTTCGCCATGCTCTGCTCCAACAACCCGCAGGAGGTTATGGATCTCGGCGCTGTCGCCCACCTGTCGGCGATTGAAGGCCGCGTGCCCTTCCTGCATTTCTTCGACGGCTTCCGTACCTCGCACGAGATTCAGAAGATCGCCGTCTGGGATTACAGCGACCTCGACTCCATGCTGGATAAGAAGGCTGTCGCCGACTTCCGCCGCCGCTCGCTCAATCCGGAGCATCCCGAGCAGCGCGGTACTGCGCAGAACCCGGATATCTTCTTCCAGGCGAGAGAGGCCTCCAACAAATACTACAATGCCGTTGTCGGCGTGGTAGAGAAGTACATGGATCAGGTGAACGAGAAGCTCGGCACCAATTACAAGCCCTTCAATTACTATGGCGCGCCCGACGCAGAGCAGGTTATCGTTGCGATGGGTTCGGTCTGCGACACGATTGAGGAAACCATTGATTACATGAACGCGAACGGCGCGAAGGTCGGCCTTGTCAAGGTGCATCTGTACCGCCCGTTCTCGGCTGCGCACCTGATCGACGCCATTCCGGAGACGGTCAAGAAGATTTCGGTTATCGACCGCACCAAGGAGCCCGGCTCGATCGGCGAGCCGCTCTATCTGGACGTTGTCGCGGCGCTGCACGAGAGCAAGTTTGCGAACGTTCCGGTCTTTGGCGGACGTTACGGCCTCGGTTCCAAGAACACCACCCCGGCCGACATCATCGCGGTGTACAAGAACACCGATAAGAAGCGCTTCACCCTCTCGATCGAGGATGATGTAACCTGCCTCAGCCTGCCGCGGGAAGAGAATCCCGACACCACCCCGGCCGGTACGACCTCCTGCAAATTCTGGGGTCTCGGCTCGGACGGCACGGTCGGCGCCAACAAGAACTCGATCAAGATCATCGGCGACAACACCGATATGTATGCACAGGGCTACTTCGACTATGACTCCAAGAAGTCGGGCGGCGTTACCATCTCCCACCTGCGCTTCGGACATGAGAAGATCAAGTCCACCTATCTGATTGAAAAGGCTGACTTTGTCGCCTGCCACAACCCCTCCTATGTCGACAAGTACGACATTGTTGAGGATATCAAGAAGGGCGGCACCTTCCTGCTCAACTGCCAGTGGGATGCAGCCGAGCTGGAGCATCGTCTCCCCGCGCACATGAAGCGCTATATTGCCGAGAACGACATCCAGTTCTACACCATCGACGGTATCTCGATCGGTAAGGAGATCGGCCTTGGCGGCCGCATCAACACCGTGCTGCAGGCGGCCTTCTTCAAGCTGTCGGGCATTATCCCGGCGGACAAGGCGGTCACCCTGATGAAGGAAGCGGCCAAGAAGTCCTACGGCAAGAAGGGTGACAAGGTTGTTCAGATGAACTACGACGCGATCGACCGCGGTATTGACGGTGCGGTCAAGGTCGAGGTCCCCGCCTCCTGGAAGGACGCGAAGGATGAGAAGGCGGCTGAGGCTAAGACGGCCGGAACGGCTGCGGTTGCCTCTTATATTGATTCGATCCTGAAGCCGGTCAACGCACAGCGCGGCAACAAGCTGCCGGTTTCGGCCTTTGTGGATTATGCGGATGGCACTGTGCCGCTCGGAACCGCCGCTTATGAGAAGCGCGGCATCGCGGTCGACGTGCCGGAGTGGAATCCTGACAATTGTATCCAGTGTAACTTCTGTTCTTATGTATGTCCGCATGCTGCGATCCGTCCGGTTGCCATGACCGAGGAGGAGGCTGCCGCTGCTCCGGCTGCGACCAAGACTCTGCCGATGACCGGCGTTGCCGACCTCAAGTTCACGATGACGATTACGGTTCTCGATTGTACCGGCTGCGGCTCCTGCGCCAACGTCTGCCCCGGCAAGAAGGGGGAGAAGGCCCTGGTCATGAAGTCGCTCGACAGCCAGATCGAGCAGCAGGAGGTTTACGCTTACGGTCAGTCGCTGCCTGAGAAGGCTGCGGTTGCCGAGAAGTTCAAGCCCACCACGGTCAAGGGAAGCCAGTTTAAGCAGCCGCTGCTTGAGTTCTCGGGCGCCTGCGCCGGCTGCGGCGAGACGCCGTATGCCAAGCTGGCCACCCAGCTCTTCGGCGACCGGATGTACATTGCCAACGCCACCGGCTGCTCCTCGATCTGGGGCGGTTCGGCGCCCTCCACGCCTTACACCGTGAATAAGGAAGGCAGAGGTCCGGCTTGGCAGAACTCCCTGTTTGAGGATAACGCCGAGTTTGGTTACGGTATGTACCTGGCCAACCGTGCGATCCGCGGCCGTCTGGCCGACGCGGCCAAGAAGCTGGCCGAGATTACCGACGGCGAGCTGAAGACCGCGGCTGAGGTATGGCTTGCTTCCATGAACGACGGTGCGAAGAACACCGCCGATGCGGCCGCTTTCAAGGCTGCGCTGGAGGCTGCCAAGGTCGACGGCGAGGCTGCCGAGCTGGTCGCCGAGCTGAAGGCCGATGCCGATTATCTTGCCAAGAAGTCCTTCTGGATTCTGGGCGGCGACGGCTGGGCTTATGATATCGGCTTCGGCGGTCTGGATCACGTTATTGCTTCGGGCGAGGATGTCAACATTCTGGTCTTTGATACCGAGGTTTACTCCAACACGGGCGGACAGGCCTCCAAGGCGACCCCGACCGGTGCAATTGCACAGTTCGCGGCTGCCGGTAAGCAGGTTAAGAAGAAGGACCTGGCCTCCATTGCGATGAGCTACGGCTATGTCTACGTCGCGCAGGTTGCGCAGGGCGCCGACATGAACCAGTGCATCAAGGCCTTTGCGGAGGCGGAGAGCTATCATGGCCCGTCGATCATTATTGCCTACGCGCCCTGTATCAACCACGGTATCCGCGGCGGCATGGGCATCAGCCAGACCGAGGAGAAGCGCGCGGTTGCTGCCGGCTACTGGAATCTCTTCCGTTATGATCCGCGCAAGGTCGACGCGGGCGAGGATGCTTTCTTCCTCGATTCCAAGGCGCCGTCCGCCGATTACAGAGAGTTCATTCTGAACGAGGTTCGTTACAGTTCGCTGCAGCGTTCGAACCCGGCCCGTGCAGAGGAACTGTTTGCTGAGGCGGAGCAGAACGCTGAGAAGCGTTTGGCCTACCTGGAGAAGCTGAAGACGCTTTACGGCAAAACCGAGTAAAAATCAGTCTGAATAATAAAACGCTTCCGCGGTTTTTCGCGGAAGCGTTTTTTGTCGGGATAAAACGGGAGGTCAACCGGTCGGCCGAACAATCGGACAATCGGTTGATCGGTCGACCGGTCGGCCGTAGCCTCAAAGTGCGAGGCCTCTTTTCGGAAACTGCTGCTGTCCGGGGCTGCGTCTCAAACCGAGAGGCATATACCGGGATGAATTATACTATATTATAATGTAAGGGGAACAAGCCTCTCCCCTTGCGATATATATTTTGATATGGCGGATATTCCAAAACGATATGTGACCGGATGGCGCAAAATTCCGCGTTTTGCGCGTGAAAAATTGTGTTTTCCCCGGTGGCAGACACTATATGATGGGGAGAAAATCATTCGACTTGTGCAAACTGCACAATGTAAATTATTTCTTTCGTGCAAAACGGCGAATATTGGTTTTTTGGATATGGATTTTATATGATCGGCGACCCCCAGAATATGTATATTATTGCCAAAAACTCAGTAATTTATAATAATAAAATCTTGATAAACACTTGCTTTTTTATGAAAAAGGTATATAATAGAGTTGAAAAAAAGCTGGAATGTCGACTTTCGTCGACGGTTATGTACATATTGACAAAAGATGAGATCAACATTATAATTATTTGTACAATTCCCTTAATGGGCGTTTGTACGCTTTCACGAAAAATGGCGGAGGCGATTGGCAGGCTCCGACATGGCATTGGGAAAAATGAAATGGGTAAATAAAGTACTTGCTTACTTTATTATATATATGTAGTTTAACATTTAAACTAAGCATTATGACTGGAGGAAACGAAACATGAGCAAGAACCTGAAACGCGTTGCCGCATTAGTGATCGCTCTGTCCATTTGCACTTCGATGTTTGCAATGTTGAGCGCACACGCTTATGAGGCGACAATCAGCGGATGGCCCACGAAATCTCTGGACAGCAGGTACACCTGGTTTGCCGATGGTGTCGTCACAGAGGAAGAGAAAGAGGCTACCCGGTCTGCTGCGGCAGATGAACTCGCTTACCAGAACGACGTGCTCGGTTTTAAAATCGGCACGAAGGAAGACGGCTCCACCGAATGGGCGATGGATGACGGCAGCTGGAGTCGGATGGTAGCGGTTCAGATCGAAAACAAATACGGATTGCTGCCGGCCGGCACCAACATGTCGGACATCACGGACAATGTCGGCAACCCCTGGGGCGATGCTTCGCGTGTTTGGGCTCTGGTCTCCTGCCCGTTTGTCGGAACGGCGTTCTCGGTTAAGGGCAACTTTGCCGTTAACTATCCGTCGTCCGGAAATGTACCGGCACTGAGCAACGAGTTCACGGTGGAAGGCGTCACCTATCAGGTATATTGGGACAGCTATGTAACCAATACCAACGGCGACTTCCAGACCGTCTCCCTCTATCCGGGCGGCAAGTCCGCCACGGTCGAGGTAACCGGAAACAAGTTCCGTTATGCGATGGCCGCTTACAACCAGAATAATAAGCGCGCCAACCTGACGGTCGGTTATCCTGCCAGCCGTACCCTGAACACGGATGACGGCGGTATCTTCTATCAGCGGTTTATCGGACCGGCCGGCGAAGCACTGATCGCGGTCAACGCCTCTACCGTCGGTGACGGAGAGCTGACCGGTGCTTATGTGATTCCGGCGGAGATGATGAGCTACTTCGAAAAGCTGGGTGCGGACAACAAGGCGCGTCTGGCGATCACTGGCGCTCCGACCGGAGATGCGGTGAACGGCAGACAGGCGTTTGAGAACGGTACGCTGTCGGCGGCCGGATTCCAGTCCAACACGAAAGAGATCACCGGGTTCTCCTTCTCGGGCGAGCCGGTCTCTGCTGTGATTGATGAAGAGAATCTGACGATCGACGCTTTCGTTGGTGAGAACGTGAGTTTGTCCGGACTCAACCCGGTGATCACGCACACCGGAAAAACTGTCACGCCGACTGGCGCGCAGGATTTCTCCAACCCGGTGGCCTACACCGTCACGGCGGAGGATGGCTCCACCAAGACCTACACGGTTACGGTTTATCAGTTGAAGGATTGCGACATCACCTCTTTTGTGATTGACGGCGTTTCGGCCAAGATCGATTATGCGACCAAGACGATTACGGCAATCGTCAGCGGCGACTACGATCTGAAGCAGGCTACCGCCGAGATCAAGACGGTGAATGCCAACGCTACTGTAACCCCGGCCAGCGGAGCTGCTGTGGATCTTTCCGCTTCCTGGACCAACGGTGTTACCTTCAAAGCGACCTCGGGTTCTTCCAGCTCTACATATACGGTTCAGATTCGCAACAAGAGCAAGGATGCATCCATCACAAGTTTTGTGATTCCGGATGGTCAGCTGAAATATCAGGGCAAGAACGGCGCGGTTTCCGCGACGATCACCGGCACTCTGATCAGCCTCGTGATGGAGTACGGCAACACTACCTCGCAGCAGACGATCGCGGAGGTTCAGCTCGCGGAAGGCGCGACTATCTCTCCCGACCCGTCGGTGAAGCGCAGGCAGACCGGTACGAAATATGTTGTCACGGCAGAGGCCGGCAACACGCTGACCTATACGGTGAACGCCTCCATGGACACCACAGATCAGACCTTTGCTCCTGTCACGGACGATGAGCTTGGCCTGACGGTGAACTTCATGACCGGTCGTTTCAATCGCAAGACAACCGAAAAGGCTCGTCAGGCGATTTTGGAAGAGTACAACAACCAGCGCGCGATGGGTACGGATCCCGGTACGCCTGTCGGCAAGATCGAGGGTTGGGATTCTCTGCTCAACCGGCAGTTCTTCGATGACGGTTATCCGGCTTCCCACAATATGAATCTTGGAAAGGATGCGCACGGCTCAGCTCTGATCATGATCGACGTGCCGAACGGTAAGGCCTATACCCTGAAGGGTCAGATGCTGAACATGTGGACCTGGGGCGCCAAGGATGAGGACGGCAATGAGGATTGGCTGTTCGCCAAGGCTGGTGCACCGGCGGTTAATGAGTTCCACATGGATGGAAAGACCTACCAGCAGTTTGCACATACCTACGCTTACTATTCCGACAACGGAAGCGCGATCGTTCGCCACGGTATCGGTACCTTCTCGGCCAGCAAGCAGGTAGCTGCTCTGGAGAATTCGTACTGGTACAGTGGTGAGAAGCACACCCTTTCGGATGTTACCTATGCTTTCCGTCAGGCGTATGAGCGTGCGAACATCATCGGCTATAACCCCGGTATTGCGGATGGCGGCGCCTCTTCTCTGCTGACGTATGAGAATGGCGGCGGTCTGCAGTTCACTCAGATTGGTGAAACCGACAATACTTTCCGCGAGCTTGTTGAGAAGAACTCTAAGGGTGAAACCACAACTACGATTTCTGAGGGCACATTCCCGAACTATGTTCTGTATCAGGTGTTTACCGGTTCCGGCAAGCTGAATGATACCGAGCGTTCTTCTGCAAACAAAACGATTATCATCAAGGGCACCAATGCACTTGGCGTAGACAACGGCGGCGGTATCGCACTCTTCGGCGATATCAAAACGATGTATGAGTCTCTGCCAGGCGAAAAGGTGGATGTAACTGTCGACGGTATTACATTTAAATACAATCGTACCCTTGGCACGCCGACCAATTATCTTATCAACGATGATGGCGACATCATCATGACCTTCGTTAAAAATACGCTTACCGAAGAGGAAAATGATGAGGGCGAGATGGTTCCGGCTTTTGAGGAAGAGCTGGGCTACTATATTGCTCCCGGCGGGGATCTTTCGAAGATCCAGTGGATTGACGGTGATTATGTCAGCAATGACAACACACTGCGTGAGGTTTCGGTCGGTGTCGACGGCGTTGAGTATTATATTGCCAACAACGGCGATTACTATCCGGTAGATAATCCTGAGGATGAAAACGCCCGTAAATTTACGGAGAATGCCGTTTATATCAACTATCCGGCAGGCGTGGACATTGACGTCATGAATATCCAGTTCACCAAGATCGTAGCAAACGATGCTTATGCCACCGTAAGAGAGCCGGCTACCCTGGATACGGGTGCATTTGAGCCGGTCGACTGCGAGATGTCCGGTACGATTCGGATTGAGGCTGAGAATGAATCTTCCCGTGGCTATCGTGTCTATATCTTCCAGAACGGCGTCCCGATTGAGAACGAATCGGAGTGGGGCTTCTGGACCAAGGAGCCTCTGAGATATCCTTACTGGAGCGATGATCTGGGCAAGTGGGTATATGATAAGGATCCGAACGAAGGCCTGCTGATCCGGACTGAATGGGGATACTACACGGATGGTATCAAGGATGAAGCGCATTGGGTCTTTGTCGCCAATCAGGATTGGGATCCGTACAACCCGATTGACGGATGGAAGGTATATGTCAAGACGCACTGGAATGTGGATATCGACTTCTAATCCGATTTCAATAAGGCTTTAGGCACTTTGACTATCTGCATTTCACCATATGACCGATCACAATAATTAAGGAGGAAAGATAATGAAAAAAATTGCATCGTTGTTCTTGGCGCTTATCATGGTCTTTTCCATATGTGCGTTTAATGCGAGCGCGTCGATCACCAATGCAAATGACGTTGGTGCCGTTGGAGATGAGATTTCTTTGGCGCCCGGTTTTACCGAAAGTCAGTTGAAGCGGGTTCGTCAGTTAATCAAAGAGGAGTATAACCGCGGAATTATGACTCGCAGCGTTAAGCATAAGGGCAAGGCCTGGTTTGACTATGGCAACAGTACCGGAGAGTATGTCCATGCCTGGGTCGGTTCCGAGCGGACGACCGGCGAGGGTGTAACACTCGCGGCGGCAGCTTGTATGAATCAGGACTTCACCGGTGGTTATTCCGATTCTCTGGAGGTTTTGGGTCAGGGTGCAAACTGGTGCTGCATCCTGGTTACGCCGGAGTCTTTTGCAAAGGGCGAGGCCTACACTGTTCGCGACGGTATTGCGAACAAATGGGGTTCCGAAGGCGGCACCAACTCCTTCTGGGGACTGCCGACTTCTAACCAGTATTGGGTTGGCTCCACCTGCTATCAGCAGTTTGAGAGAGGCTATGCAGTATCCGAGAAGGCGCAGCTGATTTTCACAGAGTTCTATGCTGCGGATGAAGAGGGCTATGTACCGCCGCCGGCTTTGCCGGGTCCCGGATCGAACAGCAGCTATGATTATGATTGGGGCGAGCCGGATCCTCCGAAGGACGGCATACAGACTACCGATCCTACCGTTCCGGATCTTCCGGGCGGTGTTACGATCACTGTAAAAAAGCCTGAAGCTCCTACTCAGCCGGGCGATCAGCAGACCGGCGAGCCTCAGGATGGTCAGCCTCAGGATGGCGAGCATCAGGATGGTCAGCCTCAGGATGGCGAGAACCAGACCGGCGAGGATCAGACCGGCGAGGGTGCAACGGGAGAGGTTGTTTCCAAGGCTGGCAACGCTTCCTCCAAGAAGAGCGGCGCGGTAACGACCACCACGACCTACTTCCTGGGCATGGAGCTGACTCCGGAGCTGCAGCGCAACCTGATTATCGGCGGTATCGCTCTTGCGGTGCTGATTATCGCAATCGTTGTTGTGATTATTGTTCTGGTCAAGAAGAAGAAGGCTAAGGCCGCTGCGGCAGAAGCTCCGGCGGAGAATGCTCCTGCGGATGAGGCCGCGGCGGAAGAAGCGCCGAAGGATGAGGCCGCGGCGGAAGAAGCGCCGAAGGATGAGGAAAACAAATAAGCTTTTCCCCACTTTCAAAGATTGACGAAATGCAGAAAATGGAGCGGTGTCGCTGGACACGGCGGCACCGCTCCCGCTCTACCTTGCCGGCGCTTTCCGGCAGCTCAAAATATTCGATATAAGGCCGGAGGTTGCACAATGGCAATAGAAGTAAATTTGACCAAGGTCAGAGAAATGACCGACAAAATCGCGGCGGGTATCCACAATACCAAGCTGCGCAATATGTTTAACAATTGCTTTTACAGCACGATCGAGACAACGACCAAGTACCATGCGGATGGTTCGACCTACGTTTTTACCGGGGATATCCCGGCTATGTGGCTGCGCGACTCAAGTGCGCAGGTGATGCATTATCTGCGGGTTTGCGATTGCCCCGGAATTAAAGAGGCGATTGCAGGCCTTGTCAAAAAGCAGATGTTCTATATTTCGCTCGATCCTTATGCCAACGCCTTTAATGAAGAGGATAACGGCGCGGGTCATGGCGGAGACAAAACCAATTTCAATGAGAACAAGGGCTGGATCTGGGAGCGCAAGTATGAGATTGACTCGCTTTGCTACCCGGTCTGGATTTCATATAAATACTGGAAGAAAACCGGAGACGCCGGCATTTTCGATGACCAGTATAAAAAGAGCACAAAAACAATCATGGATTTGTTCAAAACCGAGCAGGATCATGAGAAAAACTCTCCCTACCGGTTTGAGCGCTTCGGCTGTCCGGAGACTGACACGCTCCCCCGCGAGGGTAAGGGCGCCGAGGTTGTGCCGACTGGGATGACCTGGTCCGGCTTCCGTCCGAGCGACGACGCCTGCGTGTACGGCTATCTGGTTCCGGCCAACATGTTCGCGGTGGTCATCCTCGGCTATCTGGAGGAAATTTACAAGACTGTGTATGCAGATGACGCTCTCAGCAGTGAGGCTGCGGCTCTGAAGGCACAGATTCAGGATGGCATCGAGAAATATGCTATTTTTGAGGATCCCGATTTTGGTAAGGTTTACGCTTATGAGGTGGACGGCAAGGGCAATGCAATCTTCATGGATGACGCCAATGTTCCCAGCCTGCTCTCCCTCCCCTATCTCGGCTATTGCGAGATCGACGATCCGATTTATCAGAACACAAGAAAGCTGATCCTCTCTAAAAAGAACAAGTATTATTATGAAGGCTCCTTTGCCAAGGGCATCGGCAGTCCGCACACGCCGGAGGGATATATCTGGCACATCGCCCTGGTGATGCAGGCGTTGACCTCTCATGATGATGCCGAACGGGCGGCCATGCTCAACCAGATTATGGCGTGTGACGGCGGAACCGAGGTCATGCATGAGGGATTTGACTGCAACGATCCTACGGTTTATACGAGAGAGTGGTTTGCCTGGGCCAATTCCCTGCTTGCATACTTCATCCTCGATTCGATTGACAAAATAAACGACTACGTGAAGGAATAAGGGAGAAAAGACATGATCGACAAGACACTTTTTCTCGGCACCGATTTTGTTGGAGAGGCGCACGATTTCCTCGCCACGGTCCGCAAGGGCTTCTGGAATGAGGATGGCTGCTTCGCCAAGGAGAAGCTGATTGGCAATGCGAAGGCTTTTCTCTGGCCCTACGGTGGCCATGCGGAGGCGATTGCCGCCCAGTATGAAACCTATCCCGACTGCGCCCATGCCAAGGCCCTCTATCTGGAGACACTTGACGGCATCCGGCCGTATCAGGTTTGTCGGGACGATGGCTACCTCGCATATGCGGCGGCCAACGGCGGCTCGGGCGATGTGTACTATGACGACAATGCCTGGCTGGTCATCATTTATATGAATGCATATAAGGCTTTTGGCGATGCCAAATGGCTTGATCTGGCCGAACGGACCCTCCACTTCTGCTACAGTGCCTGGGACGAGAAGCTGGGCGGCGGCCTCTATTGGCAGGAGAACAATAAAAACGGCAAGAACACCTGCATCAACTCCCCGATCGCCAAGGTTTCGGCCGAGCTTTATAAAATCACCAAGAAGCAGGAATATCTGGACTGGTCCAAGAAGATCTACGCCTGGACCAAGGAGAACCTCATGGATCCGGAGGATGGCCTGTACTTTGATAATATCAACCTCGAGGGACGGGTGGATAAGACGAAATTCTCCTACAACACCGGCTGCATGATCGGTGCCGGCGCCCACCTGTACGACATCACCGGAGAGGAGAGCTATCTGAACGACGCCAAGCGTTCGGCGGCCTCTGCTCTGAACGGCGGATTTGGACAGGTGATGGAGAATGGGTACTATCGCCTGAAGGGCGCGGTGCCGTGGTTTAACACCTGGCTGCTTGACGGCTATATGGCGCTTTATCCCTTTGATTCCAACGATGATTATATCTACAGCTTTGCTTCGGCTGCTGCCTATGCACTGAAATGCAAGACCCCCAGCGGCTTCATTCCGGCCGATTGGCATTCGGAAAATTATCCGGATTCCGATGTGCATATTCTGGATCAGTCGGGAACAGCACGGATTCTGTATGATATCGGCCTTTGGGCGAAGAAATACGGAAAAGAGATCTGAGTCTGAAAGGTTTCAGCGATGAGGCCTTACATATAGATATACATTCTGATCCGATAAATTCACTAAGGAAAGGGAGATCCCATTATGAGCAAACGAATACTGGCGGCTTTGATGGCTATGGCACTCATGGTGTCGGTCTTTGCCGGGTGTAGAACCGTTACCACGGGCGAGGAGGAACCGATAGACGAAGAATCCTCCGTCACGGCAGAGGTCTCTTCCAAGAAGCCGGCCACCTCGTCGAAGGCATCGACTTCTTCCAAGAGAAAACGCTCTTCTTCGAAGAAGACTACAACAACACAAAGTCAGGGAACGGCCAACAATGTTGTGATTCCGGACTTGATGAAGGAAACCTTCTATCCCAACGGCTGGATTGATCCTACTACTTATACGGTAATAGCGCCGTCCAGCAGCAACAATCCGACGGAAAGCACGGATGATCGCACGCCCGATCCCGGCACCAGTGTGTATGATGGATATACCGAATATGGTACGTTTGCTGATACACTGTTCCAGGCACTTTCCAGCCGTGTCTGGATGCCGGATGGCCAGCGTATCTGGGATGACATTGTTGAGCAGTCCGGAAATCCGATCACCCTGTGGGGATATGGCGCATATCTGGAGGCAACGGGAGCTGCCTATGCCTATAAGAAGACGGATTCCTACAAGAGCGAATATGAAAAAGCGCTGAAAAATGTTATGGTTTATCAGTCTTCGGACAAAGTAAATACCGGACGCGGCGCGGCTTCGGGTACATATCTGGCTCTGACCTGCTGGCCGGGCGGTGCCGATTCCGAGATCTTTTACGATGATGATGTCTGGGTATTGAAAGAGTATATGCACGCATACGAGCTGCTTGGTAATCAGGATTATCTGACCAAAGCGGACAAAATGCTGAAGTATATTCTGGAGACCTCCTGGAATACAACCTGGGCCGGCGGCGGTCTTGAGTGGATGGATCGTCTGTACAGAGGTTCCGGTTCTGAAAATGTTCAGAAGAACACCTGCATCAATGCCCCGGCTATGGATGCGACTCTGGAAATGTATGACATCACCGGCGGTACGAACAATTATTATGTAGAAGAAGCGCAGAAGATTTTCTCCTGGACTAACAGCAATCTGGTTCAGCTCTATGACAAGGTTATTGATCAAGAGGCCGGCACAAAAGCAAAGCGCGCTTATATCTATGATAAGCTGGTCTTCAACGGCGCAGATAATATTTCGCTTGACAAATTTGAGCTGCCCTATAACCATGGTATGATGATCGCGGCTGCTGCCCGGTTGTATAAAGCAACCAACGATAAGGATTATCTGGATTACGCGAAGATTTTTGCTGACAGTGCATATGACAAGTGGCTGCCGCGGAATACCTTTGCCAGCAACTCTGACTGGGGTAACCCCTGGACCAACAGCTCCAGCCCGTGGTTTAACTCTTATCTGATAGAGGGCTTCCTCACACTGGAGAAGTGTGATGCGAGCACCGGTAAGAAGTATGTTGACGCTGCCAAAAATGCGCTGGCGATTGCCTGCACATACAAAAATTATGGCGACGGCACCGGTTGGTTCGCAGCGAACTGGTCCAGCACAGCGGCACCTAAGGCTAAAGAGATCAATGTTATGAATCAGTCTGCAACTGCACGGTCGCTTTATATGATCGCTTCTCGCGTTGCAGAGAGCTCTTCGACAAAATAATTTTTACTTGTTGCTTTACAAGGTATACAGTCCCATCTGAATGGGGTGGGGCTGTATACCGCATACTTGACCGTGAGGATTGGTGAATTAACAGGTGTTCAGGAAAATAGGATCGCTTTTGCTTGCGGTTATTTTAACCTTTTCTTTGACAGCATGCGGTAATTTGTCAGAGGAAGCTGCTTCGCAAACGCCGAGCGCCTCTTCTGATAAATTCAGCAGCGCTGTCATCACGCATTTTACAGGGTATGGTGAGCAGGCGGATACCCTCATGTCTACACTGAAGGACAGCTTCTGGATGCTCAGGACGGACAAGATGGTCTCCCAGATTGGGGATAAGGATCCGGTTACTCTGTGGGGCTATGCCGCTTATATGGAGTCGGCCGGCCTTTGGTACGAGCTGCATCCGGAGGATGCGGAGATTCGTGCAGAGTATCTCAAGGCTCTGCAGGGTGTGGAGAATTACCGCACCACCTGGCGGACAGATGGACTGCAGGTTTATCAGTGCTGGGCAGGCGAGGGTAAGGCCGAGTGCTTCTATGATGACGATGTCTGGGTTGTACTGGAGTTCCTTCATGCATATGCTTTGCTGGGGGATGCCCACTGGCTGGATCAGGCCAAAGGAACAGCGGGCTTTTGCTATTCCGGTTGGGATGAGAAGGTTGGCGGCGGTGTCTACTGGAAAGAGGATGACAAGGCCAGCAAGAATACCTGCATTAACGCGCCTTTGGCACTGGCCTCCTGCGAACTGTATCAGGCAACCGGAGAGCAGATCTATCTTGATTGGGCGATTCGGCTTTACAGCTGGACCAAGGATACGCTGCTCGACCCGGAGGACAACACCTTCTGGGACAACATCAGCATAAACGGCAATGTCGACAAAAACAAGTATACCTATAACACCGGCAATATGATCGGTGCGGCCGCCGCTTTGTATGAAATCACCGGGGAGGCAGGATACCTCTCTGACGCGCTGGCTTATGCCGAGGGCGCTTACAACCGCTTTGGAAAGCTGACCGAGGTGGACAAAGCTGACGAGCCGGTTTATATCTGCGATTCCAATTCCTGGTTTGGCGGTTCGCTGCTGAAGGGGTATCTCAAGCTGGCGGAGGTTTATGCCGACACCGACCCCAAGTATGTGGACAGCTATGCGCAGTGTCTGGCTTACTGCTGCCTGATTTCCAACGACAACCGGGGGTATATCCTTTCCGGCTGGGTGGAAAGCGGCATTTCTCACAAGCCTGATTTGCTGAATCAGGCCGGCAATGCGCGTCTGCTTTTGCTGTTGCAGCTCTGGCAAAACGCGGGAAACTGAGTTTGTATCCTTCCGGTATAGTTCCGGTTTGATAATTTATTTTTAGGAAAGAAAGGAATGAGCATTCTTTATGGCAAAGAGACTGATCAGTGTTGCCCTGTGCCTCGTCATGGTACTGAGCTTCGGCGCCGTGCTGACCTCCTGTGGGGATGGCAGCAAAAAGTCGAGCGGCAACGAAGGCGAGTTCATGCCGGAGAATCTGGACGTAACGGTCTGGGGCGCGTTCGGTGAGGATTATTGGGAGGCCTGGCAGCGGGATTACCCCCAGATCAACATCGACTACTCCACTTCGAGCGACAGCAGCCTGGCTACTCTGGCGGCGGCAATCGCTGCGAACAATCAGCCCGATATGTTCTACACCAACAACGCGACCAAAGCCCCTCTGGGTGAGGCTGTCGCAAAGGGTCTGGTACAGCCCCTGGATGAGTATTTTGACCGCGATCCCGGGTACAAAAAGTCGGATCTGCCGAGCTGGTATGCCGACTTTGTAACTTTCCCGGATGCGGATGGCAACAACCACATCTACGGTGTGTACACCGACGTGTCGGTGGCCTGCCTCGTCTGGAACAAGGAGCTGTTTGAGAAAGAGGGTCTCGATCCCGAGCAGCCGCCCAAGACCTGGTCTGAGATGCAGACCATGGCGAAGAAGCTGACCAAGACGGATGCCAGCGGCGTTGTTACGCAGGCCGGCTTCCTGGACTATCATCACTGGTATCAGCACTGGCGCCTGACCTACGGTGATTCCTATCAGGATCGTTTCACCGGTGAGGTCAACGTTACCAACGATAACGGCAAGTTTGCCTCGGTTCTCAACTTCCTGCTCTCCTTCCCGGCCAGCTTCGGCGGCGCCGACAAGGTTTCGGAGGACACTTCGTGGGAGAAAGGCAATGTTGCCATGGGTATTTCGGATATCGGATATGCACAGAAGATGGGCAACGGCTTCAAGATCGGTATTGCGCCGATGCCGTATAACGACGATCCGCAGTATGGCCTGACCGAGGCTGCGATCCCTGGCTATGCCTGGCAGTGGTACGGCATCCCGACCGGTGCCAAGAACCCGGATGGCGGCTGGCTCTTCTGCCGTTGGGCGGTTACCGAGGGCAGCGCCGGCGTGCAGGAGCGCTCGATTCTGGCCAACCCGGATACCTGGTCCGGCGTGGTATGGCTTGTCCATGCGCCGACCAGAGAGCGTCTGTACACCGATTACCTGAGCGAGGCGCGTGCGGATATTCAGGAGAACCTGAGGACCCGCGACGAGATCTTCTCGAAGATCAGCATCGACCGTCCTGTAAACGCTCCGATCAACGCCGACTTTGAGACGGTTATCGAGGGCAGAAGCAACGATGTTATCGACGGCATTTCGACGGTAACCGACGCTTTGCAGGAGATTCAGGAGACGGGCGAATATCTCTACAGAAGATATAAGCAGGACGTCGCCAACTAAATGTAAGATGATGCGTTCGCCCGACTCTGTAACAGGGTCGGGCGACGCGCGCAACTTTATATTGAAGCGCAGAAAAGGGGGGAATGTCTCCCGTTCGGCGCTTGAGAAATCCGGTTCCGGCCTTCCGGTCTGACGGAAGGCGGTATTGTTTTTTTAAAACCCATGAATTTAGGAGCGTGAAGCGGTGAGATTTGCCCCAATCAGGACAATAGCTGTGCTTTTGGCAGCGATCGTTTTCGCAGCCGGGCTCTCCGCCTGCAGCGAGAGGGTCGTTTACACCGGCGCGTTTTCCGCTGTAAACATTGAAAAAAAGATGGACTTTGTAGAGGCGGAGGATCGCGGCGTCTGGGGAAATCGGGCCGACCGGATGCAGAGCTTCATGCAGGAAAACGTCATGGGCGAAAATTATATTTTCAACAACGTGTATCCTTTGACCAAGGCGTCGGATAACAGCGCCTTTCACTATTGGATACAGGCGCAGATGGTGGATTCCATTACCGACGCTTACATACGAACCGGCGATCTGAACTATGCGCAGCAGGCCAAGGATCTGATCCTTGCTGTGCGGAAAAAGAACAGCAATCATCTGACCAACGATTTTTACGATGATATGGGCTGGATGGCCTGCGCCATGGCGAAGCTGTACGACGCCACCGGGGATGAGGATCTTTGGAACGATCTGCTCCTTTTGTATGAAGTCATTATGGACTCCTGGCACTACAACGGCGGCATCGCCTGGTCGAAAGATACCATGCATTACCGCAACTCTCCGGCGAACGGACCGGCCTGCATCCTGGCCTGTCGGTTATACTCCATTACCGGGGAGCAGAAGTATCTCGACATGGCGCTGCAGATTTTTGAGTGGTGGGACGCCACTCTGATCGATCACGAAAGCGGCCTCGTCTGGGACGGCCTCAACCGTGAGGGCGATCAGAAAATTGATAAAAACTGGAAGTTTACCTATTGCCAAGGGGTGTACATCGGCTCCTGTGTGGAGCTGTACAAGCTGCTGAACGACAGCACCTATCTGGACAAGGCGCTGCTGACTGCCGACTATACACTGGGAAACCTGATTGATAAAAAATCCGGCGTCCTTCAGGAGGAAGGCGGCGGAGACGGCGGTGCGTTCAAGGGCATTTTTTGCAGGTATCTCGTGACCCTGATTAAGGCGACCGAGCAGAACCGGCAGAAATATGTTGACTTTTTGGTTATGAATGCGGAAACAATGTGGTCCAATATTCCAAGCGAGGAAGAACCGATCTGTAACAAGAACTGGAGCAACAAGGGCAAAAAGCCCGTGGAGCTGCAGGTTCTGACCAGCGGAGTTGCTCTGCTTGAAAGCGTGGCCAGTTTAGATATAGGCGGCTATATTTCCTGAAAAGAATCTGCCGCGGGAAAATAACCCCCTGATGGGAGAAGGATGGATGGGATTTCATGACAAACGGAAAGAAGATTGGTACGCCCTCCAAGTGGTTGTCCATACTGCTGATTGTCTGCCTGCTGCTGTCTTACAGCGCGATTGGCGCTTCGGCGACGGGGACGCAGGATGAGCATACATATGATACTGGCGGCGACGACTATGATATCTCGCTTTACAGCCAGTCGGTGGATACCAAATATGAGGATGTGGTTGCCTCTTACGGGAGTGTAGACAGCTACGGCCTGACCGATGCGAACGCCGTGACGCTGGATGCCGCCTCCGCCGTGTATGCGGACGGTTCCCCGGTCGAAGCGGCGGCCAACTATGCCGGCTATGCGGGCAGCGCCGTCTATACCGATAAGGAGGTTGGCGATCTCACCTGGAATTTTGAGATCGGCAAAACCGGGCTGTATCAGCTGAACATTGATTATCTTGCACTGGATACCGACAAGTCCGATATTCAGCGGCAGATTCTGATTGATGGAGAATCTCCTTTCCGCGAGAGCGAGAATATCGAATTTCTCCGTCGCTGGGAGGAGACGGCTGCTCCCAAGCTGGACATCAACGGGGACGAGTTGACCCCCAAGCTGGCGCAGACGGCAGCCTGGAACAATATCGGGATCTGCGATGTCGACGGCATGTTCAACTCGGATCTGAAATACCTCCTGACCGAAGGGAAGCATACCCTGACGATCGCGTATGTCAACGCGTCCATGTATGTGGGGGAGATTCATATTGTCCCCGCGACTGAGTATAAAACCTACGCGCAGGCGCAGGCGGAGTATGCGGCGGCCGGATATAAAGAGTATACCGGCGAGGAGCCTCTCCGTGTTGAGGGTGAGGCCGCGGCCTACCGCTCGTCTCAGGTTCTGCGGCGTCAGTCCAACGCGGATCCGGCCAACTACCCCTACAAGCGCGGGCATGTTGTGCTCAACACGATCGGCGGCTTCAACTGGCGTTCGGGAAACCAGACGCTGGAGTTCAAGGTAACCGCGCCGGAGTCCGGCCTCTACAAGCTGAACGTCCGCCTTTTCCAGAACCATGGTGAGGGTCTCAGCGTTCACCGTCAGATCACCATCGACGGCGAGGTGCCTTTTGAAGAGGTTGCATCCTACGCCTTCAGTTTCAGCAATAAATGGCAGAGCGAAACCGTCTCCGACGAGGAGGGCAATCCTTACCTCTTCTATCTGGAGAAGGGCGAGCATACCCTCGCTTTCAAGGTCAAGATGGGTCAGGCGACGGAGGTTATCAACGCGCTGTATGCCATCAACGACGATGTAACCGAGCTGATCCGGAATATCACAAAAATCACCGGCAGCGACCCGGATCTGAACTTTGACTATGAGTTGGAGAAAAAGTATCCCAGCCTGATCGCCGATATGGAGAATATCCGCGACCGGTATTATGAGCAGATTGATTATCTGACCAACTACTGCGAGCGGACCCCCACCCTGGCGAATTCCTTGAAAACGGCGGCGGATCAGCTGGACTATCTGGCGAAGAAGCCGGACAAAATTCCGGCCAAGCTGGATCAGCTCAATGATGTACAGGGCAGCGTTTCCCAGTGGTATTTTGACATTCAGGATCAGCCGATGATGATTGACTATGTTCAGTTCATCGCACCCGAAACCAAGGTCAAGCTGGAAAAGGCCTCTGTCTGGGAGCGGATCGCCGGTACCTGCGTCAACTTTGTCAACTCTTTCTACAAGGATTATGACAGCATTCTCTACGCGGTAGATGAGCAGGATCAGGTTCAGAGCGACGTCGTTCTGGACGTCTGGGTTGCCCGGAGTAAAGAGCAGGCCGAGGTGCTGCAGTCGATGGCGAACGAGGATTTCGCGCTGCAAAGCGGCATCGGGGTCAAGATCAATATCCTGCCCAGCGGCTCGGTCGGCGCGGTCGGCAGCATCAGTCCGCTGATGCTGGCGGTTATTTCGGGTACCGTGCCGGACATCGCGCTGGGAAGTGACTCGGCCACGCCGGTCGAGCTGGCCATCCGCGGCGCTACATATGATTTGAGTCAGTTCAGCGATTTTGAGGAGGTCGCCTCCCGCTTCCTGCCGGGTACGATGGAGCCGCTGGAGTATCAGGGCGGCTACTACGCCCTGCCGGAGAACATGGATTTCAAGATGATGTTCTACCGCAAGGATATTCTGAGCGAGCTGGGCCTTGAGATTCCGCAGACATGGACCGATCTGTACAACAAGGTGCTGCCGATCCTCGACCAGAACGGTATGGATTTCTACATGGCGTCGGATTACGCCACCTACCTGTTCCAGATGGGCGGCGAGTATTATAACGAGGATAAGACGGCCACTGCGCTGGACAGCAACACAGCTTATCAGGCGTTTTTGCAGTGGACCAAGAACTATACGGTTTACGATATTCCGGAAACGGCGGATATCTACAACCACTTCCGTATAGGAGATATTCCGCTGGCGATCGGCGGATATGCCGACTACATTAAGATCATGTATACGGCGCCTGACCTGTACGGAAAGTGGGACATCGCACCGATCCCCGGCATCTATCAGGAGGATGGAACTCTCAACCGGATGTCCGGCGGCGCTTCGACTACCTTGATGATCTTCACCGATTCCAAGGAGAAGGAGGGCGCGTGGGAGTTTGCCAAATGGTGGATGTCGACCGATGTGCAGACGCTTTACTCGACCGAGATTGAGGCGATTCAGGGTCTCGAGGCCCGTTGGAACACCGCAAATGTGGAAGCATTTAAGAGCATGTCCTGGGATGAGAACCATATGAAGGTATTCCAGATTGCCTGGAAGAACTTCAAGAATATGCCGAACACGCTCGGCGGCTATTATACCGGCCGAAACGTGACCAATGCCTGGACCCGCGTTGTCATGAACGATGTCAATACCCGCACCTCGTGGGAGAAGTGTATTGACGAGATCGAGAATGAGATGAAACGTAAGCAGCTCGAGTATGGCTTGATTACGGAGGATGAAGCAAAATAAGGCTTTAAGGGATTCTATTTTTTGAAAAGGGTGAGATGTGAGTGACTCGTACTGCTGAACCAAAGGCGAAGCCGGAGAAGGCTAAAAAGCCGAAGAACGGATTGTCCGGCCGTGCACGCGACCAGATTTCCGGCTATCTGATGATTGCGCCTTTCATCATTTTGTTTATGATTTTTATCGTCCTTCCGATTGTTTGGAGCTTGTTCCTCAGCCTGACCCACTACAATATCATTCAGGATATGAAGTGGGCGGGGCTGGACAACTATCGGGACCTGTTTACCAACGACGATCTGTTTATCACCGCCTGCAAAAACACCTTTGTTTATGCAGTGATTGTCGGACCGCTCGGCTTTCTGGCTTCCTTCTTTTTCGCCTGGCTGATTAACCAGCTGAAATTCCGGAATGCCTTCGCGATGGCGTTCTACGCCCCCTCGCTGACCAGCGGCCTGGCCATGTCGGTCATCTGGCTGTATCTTTTTTCCAGCGACCGGTACGGCCTGATCAATGATAAGCTCATCAGCCTGGGTCTGATCAGTGAGCCGATCCGGTTCACTATGGATCCTACCTGGATCATGCCGGTTATTATCATCGTCTCTTTGTGGAGTTCGATGGGCAACGGCTTCCTGACCAACCTGGCCGGTCTGAACGGTATTCCGCAGGACCGGTACGAGGCGGCGCAGATTGACGGTATCCGCAACAAGTTCCAGGAGCTGATTTACATCACGCTGCCTTCGGTTAAGCCGCAGCTGCTTTTCGCTTCCATTACGGGTATCGTTGGTGCGCTGGGCGTCTATGACATTACGGTCGGTATTGCCGGCTTCCCCAGCCCCGACTACGCGGCGCATACCATCGTCGGACACATGTACGACTACGCCTTCCTGCGGTTCGAGCTTGGCTATGCGTCGGCGATTGCGTTTATCCTGTTTATATTGAACTTTGGTCTCGGACGGATCTTCATGAAGCTGTTCTCCACCAAGGGTGAGTAAAGGAGGGAAAAAGTTGCAGACAGTAGATGTTAAGAAAATCAAGGCACATAAATTCAGCTGGAAAAAGGTAACCTTCGGCGGCGTAATGTTCTACATCATTATGATCGCTCTGGCCGTTTTTATGCTGCTGCCGCTGGTATACATGGTTGTTACCGCGTTTAAGCCTCTGGATGAACTTTTCCGTTTCCCTCCGAGGTTCTTTGTGTCCAACCCCACGCTGCAGAACTTCACCGATCTGGTCGCCACCATGAGCAGCAATGAGGTGCCCTTCACCCGGTACCTTTTCAACAGCCTGTTCGTGACCATCATATCGGTGGTCGGCACGGTGATTGTTTGCTGTATGGGCGCCTTTGTGGCGGAGAAGCTGAAGCTCAAGGGTATGGGCATTTTCTCTCAGATTGTTACCTACGCCCTGATGTTCTCTGTCCCGGCGGCGCAGATTCCGATTTATCTGATTATCAGCAACACCGGCATGCTCAATACATACTGGGCTTTGATTATACCGAAGCTTGCTACGCCGATGTATTTCTTCCTGTATCAGCAGTTTGTCTCGCAGGTTCCGAACGAGCTGCTCGAGAGCGCCAAGCTGGACGGCTGCGGCAATTTCAAGATCTTCATGAAAATTGTCGTCCCGATGACCAAGGCGGCGATTTCGACCATCATTGTTTTCGCCTTTGTTGCCAACTGGAACGATTCCTTTGCTCCGATGATTTACATCAATAAGCAGGCAATGAAGACACTGCCGATCATTCTGTCGACCATCGGTACCGGCGGCGTTGCCCGTGCAGGTGCCGGTTCTGCGGCCACGCTCCTGACCACCGCGCCGACGATTATCATCTCGGTCGCGATGCAGAGGAACATTCTGAAAACCATGGCATACTCCGGAATCAAGGGATGAGGTGAAGACATTGAACGTAAAAAGCTTGCAGAAAATCAGTATCCTTTTCATAGTCTTCCTCATGCTGTGCGGTATTTTCGGTATGACGGCCTCTGCTTATGATGAGCAGGACTATGTGGTTGCCAACGACAAGCGTCGGATCCCGATTCCGATTACCTACAATCCGGTCTCGGTTGAGAATTATCTCGGGGAGGAGGCTGGGCAGCTCAGTGCTCCGTCCGACATCTTTATCTCCTCGGACGACCGGATCTACATCGTGGACGGCGGCAAAAACCGCATCGTCAGCATGAACACCGATTACAGCGATGTGAAGGTGATTTCGGATTTCAGCGGTCAGACGCTCAACAACCCGCAGGGTATATACGTCTATGACAACGGGGATCTGCTGATTGCCGATACGGATAACAGCCGGGTGCTGCACACCGATCCGAACGGCAATATTATCAAGATTTACACCCAGCCGACCTCCAATTTGTATGACACGACCTATGCCTTCAAGCCGATTAAGGTATATGTCAACGTGATCAATCAGATTTACATCATCAATAATGAGGATTATCACGGCTTTATCGTGCTGGATGAGAATAACGATTTCAAGGGCTATGTCGCCTCGACAAAGGTGCCCTACAATCTGACGACCAAGCTGGTGCAGATGTTTGCCAGCGAGGAGCAGAAGGCGGTTCTCGCACAGGAGAAGCCGCCGGCACACACCAACGTTGTGATCGACGACGAAAACACGATCTACGCCACGACCGCCCGTGCGGAGGAGGCGCAGCTCAAGCGCTTTTCTCCTGTCGGCGTGAACATCTACCCCTTCAAGGGTTATTTCGGTGAAACCCGCGGAGATTACGTTCTCCAGTATTACGGAAAAACCTTCACCGAGCCGGAGTTTACAGACGTAACCATCAATGCCGACGGCGTTGTCAGCATTCTGGACAGCGTGACCGGCCGGATTTACCAGTACGACAGCGAGGGCAACATGCTGACTGCCTTCGGCGGCACGGGTAAATGGGTCGGAAAATTCACCGGCGCGTCCGGCCTGGCTCAGGACAGCAAGGGCAATATGTATGTCATTGATAAGGTTCAGTCGACCATCCACAAACTGGAGCCGACCGAGTTTATCGACACGGTGCACGCGGCCCTGAATCTCTACTACGACGGAAAATACGATGATGCGGTTCTTTATTGGGAGCAGGTTCTGAATATGAATCCGAACTACCCGATGGCGCATATCGGTATGGGTAACGCTTACCTCCGCAATGACGAGTTTGAGCTGGCGATGGATGAGTTCCTGCTGGCCGATGATAAGAGCGGCTACTCCTCTGCTTTTGATAAGTGGGAGCTGGAGGTTGTCCGGCAGTTCTTCGGCATTGTGCTGTTTGCAATTATCGCGATCGCCGTCCTGGTGATCGTGCTGATCGGATACCTCCGTCGGCGGTATAAGCAGACCTACGATCGTCCCTCCCGGTTCAAATTCTGGAACAATAAGGGCCGACTCAAAATTCTGCTCGGAACCCTGTTCGACTCAAACGAGGGGTATCGGGAGATACGGCGCCACCGTACCGATTACGATCTGGCGACGCCGCTGGTTCTTTACCTGTTGGTCGCCGTGGCGAAGATTTTCTCCCTCTTTGTTGTGCATTATCCCTTCCGCAGTGCGGAGATTTATGAGATCAACCTGGCGTCGGAGATGCTCACCACCTTTGTGCCGCTGGTCACCTGGGTTATCGCGAGCTACATGGTTACCACCATCTGCAGCGGTGAGGTCAAGATGCGCGAGGTATTCAGCGCGTCGGCCTACTGCATGCTGCCGTATGTGATTGTGACCATCCCACTTTCGCTGATTTCCAACGTGATGTCCAGCTCCAGCTCGGGGCTTTATACCGGCATCATTACACTGATGTGGATTTGGGTTGGCATCATGTTCTTCGTCAGCACAATGAGCATGAATTCCTACGGCTTTATGGAGACGGTCAAGATTGTCCTTCTCACCCTGTTTGCCTGCGTGTTTATGTGGCTGGTTGTCCTGCTGATCTTCATGCTGGGAGAGCAGGTGGTTGACTTCTTCAAGGGGATTTTTGACAACTTTAAGATTTACTTCGCCATGCAGGGAGGGAACTGATCATGAAAAAGAAAATACTTGCCTGCCTCCTGCTGGTTTCGATGATTGCCGGAATTTTCTCCTTCGCCGCCGTGGCGGAGGAGAATGCCGCGCCTGCTGACGCTGCCGCCTCGACCGAGGATGTAACGGCTGCGGATAATGGTGAGGCGGCCAACGATACCTCCGCTCCCTACACCACGACCATGCTGTCGGCCGATTTTGAAAAGGTTACCGGCAACGACAGCCTGGAGCTGTATGTGAACAAGAGCATCGGCGCCATCGGCGTCAAGGATCTGGAGACTGGATACATCTGGTATTCTTCGGTTGCAAACGATGTTTACAGCCGGGACGGCTTGACGAAAATGCAGCTGGATCAGCTGAATTCGCTTTTCGTGCTGACCTATACCATTTTGAACGACAATAATAACAAGACCTTCTCTTACCCGATCAACAATATGGATCCGCAGATTACGGTATCCAATATTTCGAACGGCGTGCGCCTGACCTACTATATTTCCAACATCAATCTGGAGCTTGCGGTCGATGTCACGCTGGACGGCGACACGCTGGATGTCAGCATTCCGAAGGATGCGCTGATCGAGGGAAAAGGTACCGACGACCGCATGAACGAGCAGATCGTCGAGATTCGCAAATTTATTGAGGAGTGCCGCGCCGCCATCGACGAGGTGGAGGAGGTTGGTATCTCCAAGAATAATAAGGAGATTAAGCAGTCCCGCAGAAAGCTGGATGAGCTGGAGGAACTGGTAGACGGCATCGACTCGCTGGTCGGCGTCGCGGCCGCCCAGTCCAAGGCGGGCATTATTCTCCAGGATGAGCTGGCAAACTACCTGATCGGCGGTAAGGGCGGTACCGAGGGTATCTTCGCCCGGACGGCCAACAGCGACAAGGCCGGCGATCAGAAGTCGTATTTCAAGAGCCTGCGTACCTCTATGGATACCAAGCTGAAGAAGTGCGTTTCCAAATTCTCCCTGCTGACCAGTATTCAGCTCGGTGGTGTCGTAAATATTGAGCTGCTTCCCAATCTCGGTGCAGCCGGCGATTATGAAGACGGCTATGTCTTTTACCCCGACGGCTCGGGCGCGCTGACCTACAGCACGCCGAACCATGGTCAGTCGACCGAGGTGTATGAGACCAGCATCTACAGCGATACCACGGTGGATATGTCGTGGGAGAACAACCGGGACAGCACCGGACTGAAGCGCATGATGCTGCCGGTTTATGGCTCGAAGAAGAACAATCAGGCCTTCCTCGCCATTATTGAGGAGGGGGACACCGATGCTTCGATCTGCCTGCTGCCGAGCGGAAACTCGGTCAATCTGAACCGGATCAACAGTAAGTTCACCTACCGGACGGCGGTGCAGATCACTTCTTCCAGTGAATACTCCACCGGTCTGGCCACCATTTTTGAGAAGAACGCGCTGGACGTCTCTCCGCGGGTGAAATACACCTTCCTGAACGGAAGAGAGTATACGCCGGATTATTCGGGTATGGCGAACGCTTACCGGGATTATCTGCTTGAGAACGGTCAGCTCAAGAAGAGCGAGTTGCTCTCCGATAAAATGCCGCTGGCGCTTGATTTTATCACCGGCACATGGAAGTCGATGCTCTTCTACAATTCCTATGTTTCCATCTCCTCTTTCGCGGAGATTCAGAGTGTGGTGGAGGAGCTGAATGCCGCCGGTATCAGCGATCTGCTGCTCTATCTCGACGGGTGGGAGAAAACGACCTACCCCAGCACCTTCAAGCTTCCGTCGGGCACCGGCGGTAAGGCAGATTTGGAGTCTTTGATGACCACGCTGCGCAATAACGGAGGGGAGATTTTCCTCAACTCCGACGTCATGGACGCCGATACGCTTACCCGCAGTATCAGTGAATCCCGCCTGGCTCTGGGGAACGATTCCCGGATCTATGAGCACGATTCCTGGTGGTATAAGCTGTTCTCGCCCGGATACATTCGGGATAATATGCAGACGGTTGTCAGCGGTGCCTCCAAGCTGGGGAACCCCGGCCTCGCACTGCATGGTATGGGTACGCTGATCTACAGCGACTATAACACCCGGTATAACACCAGACGCGCGGACTGCGCGGATATCTGGAGCGGCGTTTATCAGACGCTGGAGGATAACGGCATCCCGACCGCAACCTATGGCGGGAACAAGTATCTGCTGAGTGCGGCCGACTGGCTGCGGGACATCCCGATGAGCAGCTCGGGCTACACCTTCTCGGATGAGTCGGTGCCCTTCTATCAGATGGTGGTGCACGGCTCGATCCCCTACAGCGCTAAGCCGTTCAACCATTTCTATGATCAGGAGAAGGAAAAGCTCCAGACGATCGAGTATGGATGCATCCCGATGTATAAGCTGACCTACAACGATTCCAGCACACTGCGCAAGCTGTTCAATGACTTCACGACGCCCTATGCGGACGCGAAGGACTCGATCCTGGAAACGTATCAGGAATTCAGCGGGAAACTGGCCTCTCTGACGACCGATTATATGGTCGCACATGAGCGGCTGACCGACGATGTGGTTCGGGTTGAATACAGCGACGGCACGCTGATTTACATCAACTATGCCGACGCGCCGTACACAACCGATACCGGTGTTACGATTCCTGCGAAGGATTACGTCATCGCCTGAAGGAAGGAGGGTAATTTGCTATGACCAACAATACAGCGGTAAAACCGCCGAAACCGAAAAAAGAAAAAATGAAAAAATCCAAATTACGCTCCAATGAAGGCAGATACGGCTACCTGTTTTTGGCGCCGTGGATCGTCGGATTTCTGATCTTTTTCCTCTATCCGATGCTCTATTCCCTGATTTTGTCCTTCAGCCGGGTTATCGACATCAAGAGCTATACGCTGGTGTTCAACGGCCTTGAGAATTTCAACACCGCCTTTTTCTCGGACACCTCGTTTGTTCCGGCACTGCTGGATTCCACAAAGAACATGCTGATCAAGACGCCGGTTGTCGTCGTCTTCTCCTTGTTCATTGCGATTCTTCTCAACCGGAATCTGAAGTTCAAGGGCGTTTTCCGTGTTGCTTTTTTCCTGCCGGTTCTGCTTGGTACCGGCGTGGTCTTGAGCACGATCAACGGTTCGATCGGATCAGGCGCGAGTGAGGCTGCACAGCTGGCCGCGCAGACCGCCGCACAGGAGACGGCGGCCGGCAGCGCGGGCATGAGCGAGCAGACCGGCGCGCTGGTCACCCTGCTCGGCCCCACCATCGCCTATTATCTTGAGGTGATTCTTGAGGTGGTCACCGACGTCCTCTGGATGTCGGGCATTCAGATTGTCATCTTCCTCGGCGCGCTGCAGAACATCCCCTCGTCTTATTATGAGGCGGCCTACTGCGACGGCGCGTCGGAGTGGGAGAAATTCTGGAAGATCACCCTGCCGCTGACCATGCCGAACATTCTGCTGATCGCGGTCTATACCATGATTGACTACCTGAGCAACTCTGAAAACGAAGTGGTTGTGTACTGCAACAAGGTCGGTCTGGAGGGCAACGCCAATATTGCGCTTGGCTCGGCTATGGCTTGGATTCACTTCCTCATCTCGGGTGTGCTGATTCTTCTTGTTTTCCTGATTCTGAAGCGGTTTACCTACTATGCGGATGAATAAGAAGCAACCGGTACAACTTAGAATAAGGAGGAAAAAACATGACTGCTAAGCTTTCCAGCAAAAATCAGAGCAGGCTTGCGACAGCGAAGAAATACTCGCTGAAATATATTGTAAATATCATTATTTACATCCTGCTCATCGAGTTTGCGTTCGTATTCATCTATCCGTTCATCTATCTGATCCTCAACTCGCTGAAATATGACTATGAGGTCATTGACGCGACCAAACAGTGGATCATTACCGAAATCAACTGGAACAATTATGTGCAGGCCTTTACCAAGCTGGATTATATGGCTTCCCTGCGCAACACGCTGATCGTCGTTTTGGGCAGTACGCTGGGACATGTGCTCTCCTGCTCGCTGGCCGGCTACGGCCTCGCCCGGTTCAAGTTCAAAGGCTCCGGTCTGATCTTCGGTATGGCCATGCTCAGCCTGATTATTCCCCCTTCGCTGCTGATCATGCCGCTGTATATTCAGTATTCCAATTTCCACATGATGGGCACCTTTGCACCGATCATTGTCCCCTCCTTCCTCGGCTTCGGGCTGAAGGGCGGCCTCTACATCTTCCTCTTCCGCCAGTTCTTCAAATCCCTGCCGGTCTCGTATGAGGAGGCGGCCAAGATCGAGGGCTGCTCGATGCTCAAGATTTTTGTCCGTATCATGCTCCCGCTGTCGAGGACGACCATCCTGGTGGTATCGATTCTCTCCTGCGTGTGGCACTGGAACGACTATTTTGAACCCTCCACCTATCTGAAAGGCAGTCTGGCCATCCTGACCCAGAAGATCGGCTCGGTCGCAAGCTCGACCGCGACGGTTACCTCGGCCAGCGGCGCCAGCGTGAATATGGTGGCTTTGGCAGCCTGTATGCTGGTTATCCTTCCGCTGATTATCATCTATTTCATTTTCCAGAAGCAGTTCATGGAAGGTATTGAGTTCACCGGTCTCGCCAACTGAGTTTTTGCATGGGAGCGCCCCGCCCGGGGCGTTCCTTTTCTTTTGCGGAGGATGTGCCGGTGCGTGTTTTTGGGAGAGCTGCAAAAAAAGCGGCGCTCCCGCCGGCAGGCACAAAACAAACAGGAGGTAAATGATATTTATGGATACCAAAGAAGCCTTGCAGCGGATGGCGGACGGGCGCCTCTATCTCCCCAATATGGAGGAGATTATGGAGGAGCAGGAGAAATGCCTTGACCGGCTGTATGATTTTAACGCGACCCGTCCGACCGAGATGGAGAAACGCAACCGCCTTTTGAAGGAGATGTTCGCCGAAATCGGAGAAGGCTGCTATATCGAGCCTCCCTTTTATGCGAATTGGGGCGGCCGTCATGTCCATTTTGGAAAGCATGTGTACGCCAACTTTCACCTGACGATGGTGGACGACGGGCATATTTATGTTGGGGACGAGGTCATGTTCGGCCCGAACGTGACGGTTGCGACGGCCGGTCATCCGATCGACCCGACCCTCCGCCGGGCGGCTTTGCAGTACAATGCCGACGTGCATATCGGAAATAACGTCTGGATCGGGGCGGGCGCCGTCCTCGTGCCGGGCGTGACGGTGGGGGACAATTCGGTCATCGGCGCCGGAAGCGTGGTGACCCGGGACATTCCGGCAAATGTGGTTGCGGTCGGCAATCCCTGCCGCGTCCTGCGCCCGATCGGGGAGCACGACCGGGAGTTTTATTTTAAAGACAGGCGGGTGGATCTGCCGCTGTAAAGATCGCGAACGGATCTCAAAATATTTGCAAAGGCGCGGTGATTTAAGATGTATTCTGTCGATATAAAAACGCTGCCTATTTCTCCGTATGGAGCGGGGGCGGTTGACCTCTATCTGCCGGTGGGAGTAAGCGCGCCGCCGGTGATTGTGTATTTCCACGGCGGCGGGCTGGAGGGCGGCGACCGCACCAGCGACCGGGAGCTTTATATGGATGCTGCGCAAAACGGCGTGGCGGTTGCAGCCGCCGACTACCGCGTATATCCGGAGGCGCGGTATCCCCAGTTTGTGGAGGATGCCGCCGCGGCCGCAGCTTTTGTGCAAAAAAATGCGGCGGCGCTCGGCCTCGGCCCGGTGTATGTCGGAGGGTCGTCGGCCGGCGCCTATCTTTCCATGATGCTTTGCTTTGCGGAAAGCTTCCTTCAAAAATACGGCCTGCACGCCGGAGATTTCGCCGGCTGGTTTTTCGACGCCGGACAGCCGACGACCCACTACAACGTCCTGCGTGAGCGTGGGGAGGATACCCGCCTCATCCGTGTGGATGAGGCCGCGCCGCTCTACTATATCACCCGCGATTTTAAGGGGGAGCTGCCCTCCTTGCAGATGATCGTGGCGGATGGAGATATGCCCTCCCGGCCGGAGCAGAATTTGCTTTTGCGGGCGGCGCTGCTGCATTTCGGCTACCCGGCGGAGAAAATCGGCTTCCGGATGATGCGGGGCTATGGCCACTGCGGCTACGGCGGGGAGGAAAAGGACGGCCGTCGGATCCTTGGAAAGATGATCACCGATTTTATAAAGACCGGGCCGTTTGGCTGCTGGGAGGGGTCGGTGTTTCGGGGAGATTTTGATTGACTTCCCGGCCGCGGTGCGGAGTGCTGTCCGCCTTGTGCAAAGGGCGGTGACAAATACCGCGGAAGGGTGTAACCGGGTGCGTTTTTTTGAAAAGCGCACCCCAACTTTTCTGCCGACAAAGCCGGAGGGAGAGGTAAAATCTTCCGGTTTATAAGAACGGGCGGTTAACAAAAAATGCTTTGACCGAAAAGGCCAAAGCATTTTTTGTTTGCATAGAAGGAGGAGTATTAAAAAAAGAAATGTGCAGCTTTTGCCGGAGGCAATATACCTCCCAAACCTCCCGCCCGGTTTTAAGCTTCGGCGTTCTGGAGGCTTTTGGTGCCGCTGTCTCCCCTCACGATCAGGCTGCGCAGCGCCACCACGTCTGAGACGGTCAGGATTTCATCCGTATCGTCCAGATTGCCGGCCGCAAACTCTCTGTCCGTCCAGGCGCCCGCGATGATCAGCCGGCGCAGCGCTACAACGTCGGATACCGTAACCTTGCCGTCGTTGTCCACATCTCCCGGCAGAACCTCCGGCTCGGGCGCCGCGGCAACCGTGAGGGTGCAGCTGGCTGTGCTTCCGCCGGGCAGGGAGGCCGTGATGACTGCCTCTCCCACGGCGAGAGCGGTTACCTTCCCCTCCCCGTCAACCGAGGCAACCTCCGGATTGGAAGAGCTCCAGCGAACCGTCGCGGCCGTCGAGCGGTCGTTCGGCGTAACCGAGGCCGCAAGCGCCAGCGTTTCTCCCACCTGCAGATCGGCGGTATCCTTCTCCAGCGCGACGGTGTAGACCGGATCGGCGTCCAGCAGCAGGTAGAGGTAATCGAGGTCAACCGTGCCGTCGGCTGTGGCGTCATCGGTCACAGTGAGGGTGTTTTCTCCGGCCTTCAGTTCGACATACAGGCCGCTGCCAAGCTGCTCGGCATCCGAGAGGTAGGAGGGGATAAAGCGATAGGCGCCGTTGTAGGTGACGCGGTAGGTGAGGCTGTACTGCGCCTCCCCGTTGACCGTGACGATGTTCCGGCTGTTGTTGTTCCCCTGGGAGGAGGTGCCGACCAGGCTGATCAGATAGCGGCCGGCAGTCGGCAGCTGAAAGGTGAAACTGACCTTGGCCGCGCCGCTGATATTCTCCACCACCTTGCGGCCGGAGGCACGGTTGACGCCGCTTCGGATGCTCGCCCCGCCCGAAAGATCGGCCGATTCGGCTTCAAACTTCAGCGCAACCTGACTCGCCGTGCCGGAGGGCTCGGCGATCACCTCGCTGTAGGGCGCCGGGTTCCCGAAAATGGGCAGCCCGGTTTCTTCATCATAGCTTACCTTGATTGCGCGGGCGCAGCGTGCCTCCTGATCGCCGGTGAAGTTGTTATTGTGGGTCTGATAGGCGTGGTAGATCAGCCAGTCCTCTGTCCCGTCGGGGGAGGAAACAACGCAGGCGTGGCCGGTGGCGTACGACTCGTCAAGCGGATTGTCCGACTTGGTCATCAGAGGGCCCGGATATTTTGTCCAGCTTTCCGGATTCAGCAGGTCGCTGTCCGCGTCGGCATAAAGCAGGCAGAGCTGGTACCAGTCGTGATTGGACTGATCGGTGGAATAGATGATGAACACCTTTCCGTTCTTCTGAAAAACCTGCGGTCCCTCGCAGATGGAGTTGCCGATGTCGTTCTGCCGCTTTTCAAACGCCGCGTCTCCGGCCGGAAGAAGCACCCGATCTCCCATAAGAGTGGCGGCGTCGGCCATCTCGTTGATATACAGCCGCTGGGTGGTCGGCTGTGAGCCGACACCGGTGTGGGCGGAGTAGATGAAGTAGCGTTTGTCCCCCACCTCGAGCACCGTGCCGTCCAGGGCATAGCGATCCTGGGTCGTATCGGTGTTCAGCTCCCATTTTCCGGTTTCCTCATTATAGACCGTCGGACCCATTTTCCCTACCATTTCAAACGGAGATTGCGGATCGTCCGGCACGGTGGCCTTCAGCACATACATTCTGCGTCTGCCGCTGCCGGTCGGCACGGGCGCTGCGTAAATATACCAGCAGCCGTCGACATAGTGAAGCTCGGGCGCCCAGAACTCCTTATACCCCTGATTGGCGTCGAATACGTTTACCAGCGGCGCCGATCCAATGTCCTGCAGCCGCCGCGCCTTGGCCACGTTGACGCCGCCCGACGATTTGATATAGTAATACCAGCCGTCCCGGTAGGTGATAAACGGATCGGGAGAGGCCGGCTGCACGATCGGGTTGCAGAAAAGGGTGTCGTCCACCGTGATGGAGGCGGTTATCGCCTCCCCCTCCTCGGTGAGGCCGTCCACCGTAAAGCTGCCGGCCAGTGCGTACATGGCGGCGTAGGCGGAGGTCTCCGGCGTGTTCCAGGTCACGGCCACGCTGGCCGAGCCGTTGTTGGCGGAAATCCGGCCGGGGAGGCTGGGCTTTGTCCCCAGCGTGGTCGTCACCGCGACCGGGTCGGCCTTCCGCTCCCCCTTCGGCACGACGGTAATCGGCAGAGTCGTGCGCGCCGAGAAGCCTTCGCGCCGGGCGGTAACGGTCAGTTGCACCGCGGTCGGCTCGGAGACGCTGCCCACCTTGCCGTCATCGCCCAGCACCTCCGGCTTGTTGGAGCTGTAGGTCAAAACCGCGTCGGAGGCCACCGCGTCATCCGAGGCGGGGAGGGTCAGATCCTGCATCACCGCGTCCAGGTTGGATAAACCGTTCTCCTCAGCCAGGGAGAGGTTGGAGAGCACCGACTGCGCAAGACTCCGCTGCCCGTTTGCGGTCATCAGCATGATCTCGGTCTCCTCCAGCGCGCGGCCGTATACGCGCACCTCGTCCATCAGGCCGTAATACTCCGGCAGTCCCTGCTTTTGCGAGCGGCCCAGCAGGCAGTTTGCAGCGACCCCCAGCCGGGAGATCGAGGTGTCCACCGCCTCGCTGGCGGCCTTCTCCCCGTCCACATAAAGGGTCAGCATATGATCGCTGTTGCTGTAGGTCATGACCAGGTGCTTCCATGCGCCGACCTTATAGGCGGTTGGTGCGGTAACGTGGTTGACCGCGTCATCCACAATATAAAGCGCGTCGAACTTGTTCTGCATATACGGCGCCAAAAGGTCGAGAGAATAGGCGCTGCGCGAGCCGAAGCTGGCGACGCGGGCGTAGTTGGCCGTCCCCATGGGCGCAACCCATGCGGAGAAGGTGAAGGCAGAAAGCCCGGTAAAGTCCATCTCGGGAAGCTGCACGTAGCCGCCACTGAAATACATGGCGTTGCCCGAAACGCCGGGCACCGTCTTCAGCGTGCCATAGCCGACGCCATCCTTCCCGTTTTTGGAGGAGTCGGTCGCCTTGCCGTCATCGAAGGTGTAGTAGAGCAGCAGCCCTTCCTCCGTGATGGTGCCGGCTGCGGCGGCCGGCAGAGCGCAGGCTGTGATCAGCAGCGCAAATGAGAGTAGAAGCGCGATCCATTTTTTCATGTTTTGGTTCATCCTTTCCTTAGCATACGGGGCACATCTTAAGGCTGAAATGACATGGGATATTTGAAAAATACAGCATTGCGGAATGAAGCATCCGCCTGCCGGTTTTCACATACCCGGCATTTGCCTTTTTTATGTAGATTTTGCTGGGAATCCCTTGCTGTACAGGCCTTTTTTCTGGTGCACTGCATTCAGTATAGCAAGCCTGTATAGGCATTACCATTGCGTTTATTTGTAATTCTGATTGCAAATAAACGCAATAATAAAAAAACGAGAGCTTTAGATTTCGGCATTCGAAACGTATGAGAAGAGAAAGGGCGTATCCTCTCCCTGTTCGCTACACTCTGTAGTGGCTTATTTCAGCAATTCTTCCAGTGCTTTATCGGCGTTGAGGGTTGCCGTCTTTAAGATTCTGCGATCCGGGCTGACCCAGTTCTCCTTATAATAGCTGCAGGGCTGGAAGGTGTCCGAAATCTCGGCCATTTTCGCCGCCATTTTGGCGCGGCAGTCGGACAGCACCTCGGCATAGCCCGGGTTGTTGATGAGATTTTCGGTTTGATACGGGTCGGAGAGGTTGTCAAACAAAAGCTCCTGTCCGTCCGACAGATATCTGGCATAGGTGTAGGCCTTGCTGCGGATGGCTCGCCATTCGTACCCGTCGCCCCAGTCGGCCGTCGCGCCGGTGCACATCATCATGGCAAAATCCGGCTCGTTCGCGCAGGGCTGCCCGAGTACCAGAGGGCTGAGGTCGGTCCCCTCCACCTCCGCCGGGACGGGCAACTGCATCAGTCCCAGCAGGGTCGGCATAATATCCACCGTGTTCAGGCAGGCGGTGCATCTACTGCCGGCCGCCGTCCGCTCTCCCCACCGGAGGAGGAAGGGTACCCGCACCGCTTCTTCATAAAAAATATTTTTTGCCCGGCGGCCGTGTGCGCCGAACATCTCCCCATGATCGGAGGTGAATACCACGACCGTGTCCTCCCGCAGGCCGAGATTCTCCACTGCCTGTAAAATCCGGCCGATGTTGTCGTCGAGGTTGGCCACCATCGCGTAATAAACCCGCATCCATTCGGTCAGCTCCTCCCGCTCGTTGCGGAAAAACTTTGCCCAGTTGTCGGCGTGGGGGTCGTTCTCCGGCGCGTAGTTGAGGGGCAGAGTGAACTCGGTGTCCCTGAATTTTTCAATATAGGCCGGTGGGACGTTGCCCGATACCCATGGGTCGTGCGGCGTCCCGAGGGAGAGAAAGAGGGCGAAGGGCTTCTCTGCCGCGGAGAAGGCTTTCAGCTTTTCTATGGCCATGTCGGTCTGTACATCCGGCTCATAGCCGTCGACGTAAATCTTCTCGGGCGAGTCGAGGTGGTAGTAGGCATGCTCGCCGTAATAGTCGTGGTGAAAATTATAGGCCGCGAAAAATCCGTCAAAGCCCAGCCGATCCTCCCCCTTCGGGATATAGGAGTTTTTGGGGTCAAAATGATTGCCAAGTTCATTGGCGTACATGTGCCATTTTCCGATGTAGGCCGTCTCATATCCACCGTCGTTCAGGATGTGGGCAAAACAGCGATGCCCCGGGTTCATCCGAATTTCGTTGATGACCATGCCGGTGCTGGTGGTGTATTTCCCGGTAAAGAGGGAGGCACGGTAGGGCGCGCAGACCGGATGGCCGGACACGGCGTTGCAGAAGTTTACGCTGTCACCCGCAAAGGCGTCGATGTTGGGGGTTTTGGCCTTTTTATCCCCCGCGTATCCGCAGGAAAAGTAGCGGAGCTGATCGGCAAAGATATAAAGCAGGTTGGGTTGTTTTTCCATGGGCATTCATTCCTCCTGAAAAATTCTATTTGCAGCGCAGAGGGCCGGATGGCGCTTATGCCTTTGCGCGGTTTTGCGTTTTTATGTAAGGGCGGATGTCCGGTCGTCCGGTCGTCCGGTCGTCCGGTCGTCCGGTCGTGCAGGCTTTCGTCTATCCCAGAGAGACGCCCAGTCGCTCGAGCAGAAAATAGGACGCAAGCCCGATTCCGCCCGACAGCAGCATAAGCAGCAGCGGAGAGCAGTCGGTCCGCCGCAGCAGGAGAAAACCGCCTCCCGCCAGCAAAACGGCCACCGGATCAAAGCCGAGCGACCCGACCGCGCTGGAAAAGGCGGGCAGCAGAATGGTCAGGCCGGCGGCAAAGATCAGCCCGACGATGGTTGGCCGGATGGCCGACATGGCGCCGTCAACCGCCGACCGGCTGCGGTATCTGGCGTATACAAAGGCCAGCAGCAGCACAAGGACGGTGGAGGGCAGCACGCAGCCCAGCGTAGCGCAGACTGCGCCTCCAAATCCGGCCACCCGCATCCCCGCGAAGGAGGAGGCGTTGATGGCAATGGCGCCGGGCGTGAGCTGTGAGAGGGAGATCAGATCGGAAAACTCATCCGCGCTAAGCCAGCTGTGCAAGCTGACAACCTGATGCTGAATCAGGGGCAGGGAGGCATATCCGCCCCCAAAGCTAAACAGCCCGACCTGAAAGAAAGCGAGAAACAGCTTAAGATAAATCATCCTGTCCCGCCTTTCTGCTTTTTTTGCGCTTGGTAATCAACGCCAGAATCACACCGAGCAAACCGCTGCCGATGATGATGTAGACCACGCTGACCTCCCAAACGAAGGAGAGGAGGCAGGCCGCCGTCATCAGGATCAGGGCGAGGATATTTCTGCTTTTGATATAGGGGAGGCCGAGGTTGACGACCGCGTTTAAGATTAAGGCGATGATGGCGGCCTCCATCCCACGGAGGAGGAACTGCACCGCCCGGCTGCCGATCACGGCGGTATAGCAAACCGACAGCAGCGACAGCAAAATCAGGGGAGGCAGCACCGTGCCCAGCACCGACAGAAAAATGCCCGGCCAGCCGGCCAGCCTCCGCCCGATCAGTACCGAGATGTTCACCGCGATGGAGCCGGGCGCCGTCTGCGCCATGGCGGTATAATCCAGCATCTCCTCCCGGCTTATCCAGCCCAGCTTCTCCACAAACAGGCGCTGCACCATCGAGACGATCACATATCCTCCGCCGAAGGTGGTTGCGCTGAGCTGAAAGGTATAAAAAAATATTTTCAGGTAAAGCCTCAACTTATCTTTCAAGATGGACACCTTTGTTTCAAAAGAAAATTCCGGCAACACAACCGGATGCTTGACATTCAAATTATAGCATTTATAATTATATTTGTTAAATACTATTTTTTAATGATAACATAGCTTTTTCATTATAATTTGAACGGAGAAGGGAGGACCACCGTGACACTGCGTCATATGAAAATTTTTGTCGCCGTGTGCGAGACCGAGAGTGTGACCCGGGCGGCCGAAAGGCTGTATATCTCTCAGCCGTCGGTCAGTCAGGCGATCCTCGACCTGGAGGAGCATTTCGGTACCCGGCTGTTCGACCGGATCTCCCGGCGGCTGTACATCACCGACGCCGGAAAGCAGCTGTACGCCTATATGTCTCACATCCTCGCCTTGTATAAGGAGATGGAGGATCATATGCAGAACTGGGAGTTTTCCGGCAGCGTCCGCATCGGGTCGAGCATTACAATCGGCAACCGGATGCTGCCGACCCTGGTCGCAAAGGCGAAGGAGGCTTTTCCGGATCTGCGGGTTTATGCAACCATCGATAATTCGGAGGCGATCGAGCAGAAGGTGCTGCGGGGCGAGCTGGATTTTGCCCTGATCGAGGGGCTGGTCCACAGCGAACAGATTTTATCCGAAAAGATTATGGATGACCGGCTGGCTCTGATCTGCGCCAAGGATCACCCGCTGGCCGGGCGAAAATCGGTCTCTGCCGCCGAGCTTGTGCAGTACGATTTCCTTACCCGGGAGAAGGGCAGCGGCACGCGGGAGATCGTGGATTCCAGCCTTCTGGTGCAGGGCGTTTTGCTGCAGCCGATGTGGGAGAGCATAAGCACGCAGGCGCTAATCAACGCCGTGGCCGAGGGGGTGGGCGTCTCGATCCTGCCCTACCGGCTGGCCGAGCCGGAGATCAAAGCCGGTTCGATTGTCAGCCTGCCGATTGAGGGGATCTCCTTCGAGCGGACGTTTTATCTGATTTATTCGGTCAACAAATATCTCTCCGAACCGGCGCGGGAGATTATGAAAATCGCCGGCGCGACCTTTTGCGCCCGGGAAAGGGGAGGGGCTTCGGCATGAATATTACGCATCTGAAGTACGCGGTGGAGGTTGCCCGAACCGGCTCGATTTCTCAGGCGGCGGAAAACCTTTTCATGAGTCAGCCGAACCTGAGCAAGGCGATCAAGGAGTTTGAGTCCCGTCTGGGCTTTGCGATTTTCCGCCGCACCTCCCGCGGGATGGAGCCGACCCCCAAGGGGGCCGATTTCCTCGCGCTCGGGGAAAATATCCTGGCCGAGATTGCCGAGATGGAGCGGCTGTACGCCGGGGAGGGGGATTTGCACTCCAAATTCAGCATCGCCGTCCCGCGCGCCAGCTATATCACCCATGCCTTTACCCTGTTTTTGAACGAGATCGACCGGAGCGAAGCGCTCGATTTCCATTTTGAGGAAACCAGCTCGGTCGCGGCGACCGAGGCGGTCGCCTCCGGCCGCTGCGATCTGGGCATTGTGCGCTGCCGCCTGGATGACAAGGCGTTTTTCTACCGCCTGTTTGGGGAGAAGGGGCTGGGACACCGGCGGATCTTTACATATGAATACCGGCTTCTGCTTTCGCATGAGCACCCCCTGGCCGGAGAGGCGCTGGTCACCCGCGCCGCGTTGGAGCAGTATACCGAGATTCTGCACGGCGACCAGAGCCTCCCCTTCCTGCGCAGCGCCGGGGAGGCCGGGAACGGCCGCCGGAGGATCTACGTCTATGAGCGGGGCAGCCAGTTCGACCTGCTGCGCAAGGTAAAGGATACCTATATGTGGGTTTCCCCCATGCCGCGGGAGCTGCTGCACTGCTACGGCCTGACGCAGAAAAAGTGCGACAGCGGCAGCCACCGCTACTGTGATCTGCTGATTTTCAAAAACGGACATCATTTCACCGACAACGAAAACCTCTTTTTAGAAAAGCTGGACGCGGTGATTGCAGAAATTTCCAGAGGCTGACGACCGGCCTTTTTGCCGCGTCAGCAGCGGGTTTTTGAGAGGTATATAAAAAAGTTATACCTATATTCCTTTTTTATATTTCCGTCCGGTTCAAATGTGTGTTAAATTTTTAACAAGAGGTAGGCGGCCTACGCCGTCTGCTTGGGTAGACGAAAGTATGTTTTATGGATGTAAGGAGTGGTTGTAATGAAAATATCTATTTGTGTCTGCACGGCCTGTCATGTAAAGGGCGCGAAGGAAATCGTGGAGAAGCTGCAGGCTCTGGTGGCCGAGAACGGCCTCAGTGACAAGGTTGAGCTGAAGGCGGCCTTCTGCGACGGCACCTGCGCCGACGGCGTGGATGTCACGGTGGACGGCAAGAAGTTCAGCGTCAACCCGGATATTGTGGATCTTTTCTTTAAAGAGCAGGTGCTTTCCAAAATCGTCTGAGAATTTGGACGCCGCGGTTCCCGCCGCTTTGCATAACCGGGCGGCGGGCCGCCGTCTTTTTGCGTTCGAGAAAGGGATGAACATAAGCCAATGACTATTCAAGTTTGTGTCGGCAGTTCCTGCCATCTGCGCGGATCCTATCAGATTATTGAGCTCATGACCGAGGCGCTGAAGAAAAACGGCCTTCAGAATGAGGTATCCCTCAGCGCGGCCTTCTGTCTCGGCAAATGTACCGACGGCGTGTCGATCAAAGTGGATGATGAAGTGATCTGCGGCGTCTCTCCGGAGAATTTTACCGAGATCTTCGATCATTATGTGCTGCATAAATAAGTTTGCGCTTTTAAAGAGGGCTTTTTCGTCATGACAAAATACTTGAAACTGAAAAAATCCAACTGCAAAAACTGCTACAAATGTATACGGCACTGTCCGGTGAAATCCATCCGCTTTTCGGGCAATCAGGCCCATATTGTGGAGGATGAGTGCATTCTCTGCGGACAGTGCTTTGTCGCATGTCCCCAGAATGCCAAGGAAATCCGCAACGACGTCGACGCGGTCAAAGGCCTGATCGCCTCCGGCCGGCCGGTGTATGTCAGTCTGGCGCCCTCCTTTGTCGCCAATTATGAGGGGGCGACCATTGCTTCTATGACCGAGGCCTTGCAGAAGCTCGGCTTTGCCGGCGTAGAGGAGACGGCGGTCGGCGCGACCGATGTGAAGAACCGCTATGACGAAATGGTCGCGCAGGGAGAGCGCCGGGTAATGATTTCCTCCTGCTGTCACTCGGTCAACCTGCTGATTCAAAAGCACTATCCGGACGCGCTGCCCTATCTCGCGCCGGTGGTCACCCCCATGCAGGCGCACGCCATCAGCCTCAAGGAGCGGTATCCGGGGGCCAAGGTGGTTTTTATCGGGCCCTGCATCTCCAAAAAGAGCGAGGCGGAGGAGTTCGCGAAGGATGTCGACTGCGTTCTGACCTTTGAGGAGCTGACCGGCTGGTTCGCGAACGAGGAGATTGTTCTGGAAAAACGGGAGGATGCCCGGCCGGGCGGAAAGACCCGCTTTTTCCCCACGGCCGGCGGAATTTTGAAGAGCATGAAGTGCGACAGCCCCGACTATACCTACCTCACCATCGACGGGGTGGAGAACTGCATCCATGCGATACAGGATGTAATCGCCGGAAACCTTGACAACTGCTTTATTGAAATGTCGGCCTGCGTCGGCAGCTGCGTCGGCGGCCCCGCGATGGAGAAGAACCGGCGCGCGCCTGTCCGCGACTATATCGCGGTGGCGAGCTATGCCGGGGCGGACGACTTCCCGGTCGAGGCGCCGGTGGCCGCCCGGTCGGAGAAAACCTTCTCCTACCTCGGCCTGCATCGGCAGATGCCGGGCAGCAGCGCCATTCAGGAGATTTTGACCCGCATGGGCAAAACCAAACCGGAGGATGAGCTCAACTGCGGCACCTGCGGCTACAACACCTGCCGGGAGAAGGCGGTCGCCGTCCTGCAGGGGAAGGCCGACCTGACCATGTGTTTGCCTTTTCTTAAGGAGAAGGCCGAGTCCTTCTCCGACACGGTGATTCAGAACACCCCGAACGCCATTGTCGTGCTGAATGAGGAACTGGAAATTCAGCAGATGAACCGGGCGGCCTGCGACCTCATGAACATCGGGGCGGGTATGAGCATTGTCGGAGATCAGGTGGTGCGGGTGCTTGACCCGCTGCCCTTCTTTGAGGTGCTGCAAAGCGGCCGAGATGTGCACGACAAGCGGATTTACCTTGCCGAATACGACCGCTATGTTGAGCAGAGTATTATCTATGACAAGAGCTACCACATCCTGATGTGCCTGATGCGGGACGTCACGGAGGAGGAGAAAAACCGCGTCCGGCGAGAGGATATCAGCCGCAAGGCCATTGAAACCACCGATAAGGTGGTTGAGAAGCAGATGCGGGTGGTGCAGGAAATCGCCTCTCTGCTCGGGGAGACGACGGCGGAGACCAAGATTGCGCTGTCCAAGCTGAAGGAGTCGCTGACCAATGACTAATTTGTGCACTGACATCGGCTATCACAGCCTCTTCAAAACCGGCGAGCAGCTTTGCGGTGATCATGTCGAAGTGGTCGAGGCGGGGGAAGACTCGGTTGTAGTTGTTTTGGCCGATGGGCTGGGCAGCGGGGTGAAGGCCTCGATCCTGTCGACCCTGACCTCCAAAATTATTTCAACCATGATGGCCGAGTCCCTCCCGATTGAGGAGTGCGTCTCCACCATCGCGCAGACCCTGCCGGTCTGCAGCGTGCGGAAGGTGGCCTACTCCACCTTTACCATCCTGCGGATCACCGCCAGCAGTGAGGCCGAGATTATCCAGTACGACAACCCGCATGTCATCCTGCTGCGCGGCGGCAAGTACTTCCCCATGGAGGAGACTTCTTTAAAAATCGACGACAAGGTGATTTATAAATCCAAAATCAGCGTGCAGGAGGGGGACGTTTTCATCGCGATGAGCGACGGCTGCATCCACGCCGGCGTGGGCAAGTCCCTCAACTTCGGCTGGCAGCGGGACGACATCATTGATTTTATGGAGACGATGTACGCCCCCGAGCTGACGGCGAAAACCATCTCCACCATCCTGCTGGATGAGTGCAACCGCCTGTACGAGAACGAGCCGGGCGACGACACGACCGTCTGCACGGTCAAGATCCGTCCGAGGGAGTCGGTCAATTTGATGATCGGTCCGCCCTCCGACCCGAAGGATTTGCGCAAGATGCAGACCCTCTTTTTCTCCAAGGCCGGAAAGCACATCGTCTGCGGCGGTACGACCTCGACTCTGGCGGGGGAATTCCTCGGCAAGCCGGTTGTGCCGAAGCTGGATTATATCGACCCGGACATCCCCCCCTGCGCCGAGATCGAAGGGGTCGACCTCGTGACCGAGGGGGTCATCACCATCAACCGGGTGCTGACCTATGCCAAGAGTTATCTGACCGACAATCAGTGTTATACCGAGTGGGATTACAAGAAAGACGGTGCCTCCCGCATTGCGAAAATGCTGTTTGAGGAGGCGACCGACATCAATTTCTATGTCGGGCGAGCGGTCAATCCCGCCCACCAGAACCCCAATCTCCCGATCAATTTCAGCATTAAGATGCGTCTGGTAGAGGAGCTGGCCGAGGCCCTCAAAAAAATGGGAAAACGGATTAAGGTCAGCTATTTTTAATCTGCCGGGACGCCTTTGCCCCATATGAAAGGAATGACCAGAAGATGAGCGATCACAGCACAAGAAAATTTGACACCAAAATACAGCATCTGAAATACAAGGTTCTGCGCGAGGTGGCGCGCCTGAGTTTTGAGGATAAGCTGCTGGAGCATTACAACGACATCCCCAAAATCATTTCCAAAGGGCCGGAGCCGACCATGCGCTGCTGTATTTACAAGGAGCGGGCCATTGTTTCCGAGCGGGTCAAGCTGGCCACCGGCGGCGACAAGTCCAACCCCAATGTGATCGAGGTCATCGACATCGCCTGCGACGAGTGCCCGATGGGCGGATATGAGGTCACCAATGCCTGCCGCGGCTGCATCGCCCACCGGTGCGAGGATGTCTGCCCGAGAGGTGCGATTTCCTTCGACCACCAGCAGAAGGCGCATATTGACAAGTCCAAGTGCGTCGAGTGCGGTCAGTGCGCCAGAGTCTGCCCCTACAGCGCGATCAACAACAACAAGCGCCCCTGTGAGAAGGCCTGCAAGATCAAGGCCATCACCATGAACGAGACCAAAGCGGCCAAGATCGACAACAACAAGTGCATCTCCTGCGGGGCGTGCGTTTACATGTGCCCGTTCGGGGCGATCATGGATAAATCCTTTATCATCGACGTGGTCGACCTGATCAAAAAGAGCGAGGACAACACCAAGTACAAGCTCTACGCCGTGGTAGCCCCCTCCATCTCCAGCCAGTTCACCTATGCCAAGCTGGGACAGGTGATCTCCGGGCTGAAGACGCTCGGCTTCTACAACGTGGTGGAGGCAGCGCTGGGCGCCGACATGGTCGCTTATACCGAGTCGACCGAGCTGGTGGAGAAGGGCTTTTTGACCAGCTCCTGCTGCCCGGCCTTTGTCGATTATATCGAGAAGCAGTTCCCCGCGCTCAAGGACAACATCTCCCACAACCTGTCCCCCATGGCGACCATCGCGAAGTATATGAAGGAGACGGATCCGGACGCGAAGATTGTTTTCATCGGGCCCTGCACGGCCAAAAAGGCCGAGTTCCAGAAGGAGTCGGTTCGCCCCTACATCGACTGCGTCATCACCTTTGAGGAGCTTCAGGCTCTCTTTGACAGCCGGGATATCGACATCACCGCGCTGAAGGAGGATGTGCTGGACAACGCGACCTATTACGGCCGGATTTTTGCCCGCAGCGGCGGTCTGTCCGACGCGGTGAAGCAGGCGCTCAAGGAGCATGAGATCGAGGATTTCGAGTACAAGCCGGTTGCCTGCGACGGGATCGAGGCCTGCAAGGTGGCTTTGCTGAAAGCCTCCAAGGGATTGCTGCCCGGCAATTTCATCGAGGGGATGGCCTGCCTCGGCGGATGCATCGGCGGCGCCGGCTGCCTCACCCACGGGGAGAAGAACAAGCGCGATGTGGACAAGTACGGCATGGAAGCGTATGAGAAAACCATCAAGGACGCCATCAGCGTTTATAACGTTAAATAGGAGTTTATAGAATTCCTTTAAAAAACGGGAGAAGAGATGCCTCTTCCCCCGTTTTTTGTGTTTTCAACCACTCCCCCCGGTATGGGAGGAAAGATGCATCCAAACAAGATGATCCGTACGCCCCGGGGAGGGAGGCTTCCCTTCCCGCGTGGCTTGTTACAAAGCGGAAAAATCAGGCCTCAGCTGTGGGCGGCAAACCCGCCGGAAAATCACCGAAAAAGCGAACCCCCGCCAAAAAGAGAAGGTGATTCTGCCTTCTCTTTCCGGTGGGGGTTCGATGGTTTTTATATCATCGGTTAGCAAGGGCAAACCTGCAAAGCACCTGCCGGCGATGGATTTTTGAGTGATTTTCGGTTTTTCGAAACGCAGGCGGAAAGGGTAAAAAAGCGCCGAAAAAACGTGCTGTCAGGCGTGGCTGTCCTTGTCCACCGATGGTAAGATTGCTTTATAAATCTCGCCCTTCTTAAAGCCGAACTGGGCGGCGGCCTCCTTCGCGGCGGCAGTGGGAGACAAGCCGTCCTCCCGCAGAGAGGCGGCGTAACGCACCGCCTCCTCCAGCGTGTGGGCGGGCTGCTCCGCCGCCGGTGCGCCGCCGATGATCAGCACAAACTCCCCCTTCGGCGGCGTTTCGGTGTAGGCGTCGACCGCGGTCGAGAGGGTGGTGCGCACCGCCTCCTCATGCAGCTTGGTCAGCTCCCGTACGACGGCGACGGGGCGGTCACCGAACACCTCCAGCATATCGCGCAGGGTGGCCAGCAGCTTGTGCGGCGCTTCGTAAAAGATCATGGTTCGCCGCTCCTCCCGAAGGGAGAGGAGGTGCTCCCTTCGAGAGGGCTTGTTGACCGATAAAAACCCCTCGAAGCAGAAGCGGCCGGACGGCATCCCCGACAATGCGAGCGCCGTGATGACCGCGCTCGGCCCCGGTACCGACTCCAGCGAAATGCCCCGCTCGTGGCAGAGATTTACTAAATCCTCCCCCGGGTCGGAGATGGCCGGCATGCCCGCGTCGGTCACCAGGGCGCAGCTTTCCCCCTGCTCAAGGCGGGCGGCAATCTCCTCCCCCCGTTCGCGGCGATTGTGCTCAAAATAGCTGACCATCGGCTTTTTGATGCCGAAGTGGTTGAGCAGCTTTAAAGTAACGCGGGTGTCCTCGGCGGCGATGAAGTCCACCTCCGACAAAATGCGTACCGCACGGGGGGAGAAATCCTCCAGATTTCCGATGGGTGTCCCGACAATATACAGCTTTCCCATATGTTTGCCTCCCTTTCCCTTTAAAGAGGTTTGACCCGGTTTTCGCGATAGATGCCGTAGATTTCCTCCATCTCCCGCGAGGGGCGGCCGTCCTCCTCCAGATAGAGGGTCGGCAGCACCCGGAGACCCGGTCGGCCGCCCCGCCGCCCCTCCAGCAGAAAGAGCCAGGGTCCGGCCCCCGCGCGCTGGCAGACCAGCCGAAGCCGCTTTGGCTCGAGGTCGGCCTGCCGCAGGGCGAGCATGGCGTCGCACAGCCGCTCCGGCCGCTGACAGAGGCAGAACCGTCCCCCGGTGGAGAGGAGATAGGCCGCAGCCCTTGCAACCTCCGGCAGGGTGCAGGTCAGCTCGTGCCGGGCGACTGCGCGCGCGGGGTCGGGGGCGCGCAGTCCGTCTGCCTTTGCGCGGTAGGGCGGATTGCAGGTTACGACCCGGCAGCTTCCGCTCCGGCCGAGAGCCTGAATCTGCCGCAGGTCGCCCTCCAGAATCTCCAGCCTGTCCGAAACGCCGCTTTCTTCTGCCGAACGGCGGGCAAGACGGCAGGCCTCCTCCTGCAGCTCGAGGCCGAGAATCGGGCCGATTTGCCGGTCGCGGCACCAGAGCAGCGGGATAATCCCGCCCCCGCAGCCGAGGTCGGCGGCAGCTTCCCCCGCCTTTGGCGCGGCGAAATCGGCCAGCAGAATCGCGTCGGTGCCAAAGCGGTAGGCCGGCGTCGTGTGGATGATGACGCCGCCGCCCAACGGCTCGATTTTGGATTCCATTCCTTCCGCCTCCCTTTTGCCCTTTATCACGAAGAAAAGCGGAGTGATTCCACTCCGCTTTTGCAGTTTGCCTGTATGCACTGTGTTTAACAATTATTCCTCGGAAATTGCGTCGACAGGACATCCGTCCGCGCAGGTGCCGCAGGAAATACATGTATCCGCGTCAATCACGTACTGGCCTTCACCCTCAGAAATCGCTTCGACGGGGCAGGTGCTTTCGCAGGAACCACAGCTGATGCAAGCGTCGGAAATTTTGTATGCCATCCTATTTGCCACCTCCCTCTTTTTGATATTCTCATCATATCAAACGCCGACATAAAAATCAAGTGTTTTGTAAAAAAGACGGCGGTATGGCAAAAAAATTCAAAAAGGCTTGCCGCGTTTTTCCGGCAGAGGAAAATCATCCTCCGGAAAAATCCGGATTTTCGCCGCAGAATCAAAGAAAATGCGGCGTGCGTTGCGCATGGATCCCTCTCGTCGAGGCTTTGCAGATTCTCCCGATCGGGGGACGCGGATCGTGAGAAACTGCAGAGCCGGCAGAGATAGGCTTGCCTAACTGCGGGATTTATAGTATAATACCATCGGCTGAGCGGCGGAAGCTTTCCTGCCGAAGGAAGGCGGCCTTTAAAAAATTTGCAGGATATAAAGCGGCGGGTCGGCCTTTTTTTCATGCGGGTCAGATGAAAAGGCGGCGCCTTCGTCGTCCTCTGCCTGCCTTCGGCGGGCAAAATTTTGCAAACAGGGGGCTCTGGCCGCTTTTGAAAAGATGGATTTCCCGGAACGGAGAAAAATAGTATGAATATCGTCCTTTGCGGCTTTATGGGCTGCGGAAAAACGACCGTGGGGCGCATGGCGGCCCGGCGGCTGGGTATAGAGTTTGTGGACATGGACGTCTACATCGAACAGCAGGCCGGCATGACGGTCAGCGAAATTTTTGCAGCGTATGGGGAGCCGGCCTTCCGCAGGATGGAGACCGAGACGGCTCGCCAGCTCTCCGGTCGAAACAACCTGATGATTGCGACCGGCGGCGGCACGGTGCTGAATCCGGAGAATGTCGCCCTCTTAAAGCAAAACGGCGTGCTGGTGCTGCTGCAGGTCTCACCGGAGACAGTGCTCTGGCGGCTGCGGAACAACAGTACCCGCCCGCTCCTCCAGCGCCCGGATAAGGAGGCGGCGGTGCGCAGCCTCATGGCGGAGCGGATGCCGGTGTATAAAAATGCGGCGAGCATCATCCTGAACGCCAACCTGCCGTCGGGACAGACGGCGACGCAGCTTTCCCATCTCGCAAAAAAATATATTGACAAATAGGTGCGGTTGGTATTATAGTAGTATTCAGAAAATCATGGTACGGAGGATTTTTGCACAGATGACAAACCTCGCAAAAAGCTATTTTTACTTTAGCTTTACCCCTTTCTTTTTTGAGAGCGGGTTCTTTTTTGCGAGCGATCAATCGGTGTAAGAGTTTTCCGTTTTTGTATTTTTATACGAAAAAGGCATTCGTGAATGCGGAACTCTTTCACCGGAGTTCCGCATTTTTTATTTTTATAAATTTAAAATGCAAGATAAGGAGTGCAAAAGCAAATGATTATCGTACTGAAGGACAGCGCTACAAAAGAACAGATTGCCGCCTTCCAGCAGGAGCTGTGCGACAGCTATGACGTGCAGGTGAACGCCTGGTACGGCGCGCATTCGACCGTGCTGGGACTGCTCGGCGACACCCACAAGGTGGACATCGAGTCGGTGGCTGCGCACGATCTGGTTGAATCGGTCAAGCGTGTGCAGGAGCCATACAAGCTGGCCAACCGCAAATTCCATCCGGAGGATACGGTCATCGACGTGGCCGGGCAGCAGATCGGCGGCGGAAAGCTGCAGATCATCGCCGGCCCCTGCTCGGTCGAGGGGAGAGATCAGATCTGCGGCATTGCCCAGCGGGTGCAGGCTGCGGGCGCCAACTTCCTGCGGGGCGGCGCGTTCAAGCCGCGCACCTCGCCCTACGCCTTCCAGGGCCTGCGGGCAGAGGGGCTGGAGCTGCTGCTGGAGGCTAAGAAGGCCACCGGCCTCCCCATCGTGACCGAGATTATGAGCGCCTCGCACATCGACCTTTTTGAGGATGTCGATATTATCCAGGTCGGCGCCCGGAACATGCAGAACTTTGAGCTGCTCAAAGAGCTTGGCCGGGTGGACAAGCCGATCCTGCTCAAGCGCGGCCTTGCCAACACGATTGAGGAAACCCTGATGAGCGCCGAATATATCATGAGCGCCGGAAACGAGAAGGTCATCCTCTGCGAGCGGGGCGTCCGCACGTTTGAGACCTTCACCCGCAACACGCTGGATATTTCGGCCGTTCCGGTGTTCAAAAGGCTCTCCCACCTGCCGGTGGTGGTCGATCCCTCCCACGCGGCGGGGATTCCCTGGCTGATTGAGCCGCTGTCCATGGCGGCGATTGCGGCCGGCGCCGACGGGCTGATTATCGAGGTGCACAACGACCCGCCGCATGCCTGGTCGGACGGGGCGCAGTCGATCACGCCGGCCCGCTTCGACGCGCTGGCGCAGAAGCTGTTTGCGATGGAAAAAGCCCTCAAAAACATTGATTGAATGAAGAAAACGCCGGAGCTTTTCGGCCGAAAAGAGGTTTTTAAAACTATGACGCGTATCCCGGTCTCGGGTCAAAACCCGTATGATATTGAGATTGCGGCCGGCGCCCTCTCCTCCAGCGGCGAACGGATCGGAAGGGTCAAGGCGCCCTGCCGCGCGCTGGTCATCAGCGACAGCCATGTCGCCCCGCTGTATGGAGAGGCGGTGCTCTCCTCCCTGAAGGCGGCCGGATTTTTCCCCCAGCTGCACACCTTCCCCGCGGGGGAGGCGAACAAAACCCTCGCCACGGTGGAGGGGATGCTGGCTGCCTGCGCTGCGGCAGGCCTTTGCCGCAGCGATCTTATCGTCGCCCTCGGCGGCGGCGTCACGGGAGATATGGCCGGCTTTGCCGCAGCCATCTACCTGCGCGGCATTGACTTTGTGCAGCTGCCGACCACCCTGCTTTCCATGATCGACTCCTCGGTCGGGGGAAAGACCGGCTGCGACCTTCCCTTCGGGAAAAATCTGGCCGGCGCTTTTCACAATCCGCGGCTGGTGCTGATTGACCCCTCCCTGCTTTCCACCCTGCCTGACCGCTATATGCGCGACGGCATGGGAGAGACGGTCAAATACGGCTGCATTTTCAGTGAGGCGCTGATCTCCCGCCTGGAGCGGGAGGATTATCGCGCCTTCCTGCCTGAGCTGATCCGGCAGTGCGTCGAGATGAAGCGGGATGTGGTGGAGGCGGATTTCACCGAGCAGGGCTGCCGCACCCTCCTCAATTTCGGACACACGATCGGCCACGCCATCGAAAAGGAAGAAAATTTCTCCGGCCTCAGCCATGGGGAGGCGGTGGCCGCCGGCATGGCCATTCTGACCCGCGCGGCCGAGCGGCTGTCGCTCTGCGAGGAGGGGACCGCCCTCCGGCTGGAGGGGCTGCTGAACTCCTTCGGTCTGCCGACCGGCACCTCCATTTCGCCCGAGCGGCTGGCCGCCGCCGCCCTGCATGATAAAAAGATGCGGGGCGACACCATCCGGCTCGTCCTCCTCAGAAAAATGGGAGAAGGCTATGTCGAGACGGTGGAGGCCGCCCGGCTGGCGGAAATTTTCGCCCTTGGGATGTAAAAGCCCGCCGGATAATTTTAATGCGTATTTTAAAAATCTGTGGATGGAAGAGGCCGCCCTTTAAAACCGGGCAAAAGCCTCCTCGTCCGCGCTTTGAGGGAGGAAATCCTTTGAGCTGTATAAAAATTACCCCCCACCCGTTGCGCGGCGCCGTTCGTCCCCCCGCCTCCAAAAGCGACGGGCACCGGGCAGTCATCTGCGCCGCGCTGGCGGAGGGGGAGAGCCGGGTCTCTGGCCTCACCATGTCGGAGGATATTGAAGCCACCCTCCGCTGCCTGTCGGCCATGGGGGCGCAGATCCGGCGGACGTCCGGCGGCGTTCGGATTGTCGGCGGCCGGTTTTCTCCCACGGCGGCGTTGGACTGCGGAGAATCCGGCTCGACCCTGCGCTTTCTGCTGCCGGTGGCGGCCGCCGCCGGCATTGCGGCCGAGCTGACCGGCCGCGGCCGGCTGCCCGACCGCCCGGTGGAGGTGCTGACCGCCCTCCTTCGTGCGCACGGGGTCGACTGCGCGGCCGACGCGCTGCCCTTGCATATAAGGGGACGGCTGACTCCCGGTCGGTTTGTCCTGCCGGGCAACGTCAGCTCACAGTATATCACCGGCCTTCTGTTGGCTCTGCCGCTGCTGGGGGAGGAGAGCGAGATCCTGCTTACCTCCCGGCTGGAATCGGCGGGGTATGTGGATATGACCCTGCGCAGCATGGCGGCCTTCGGGATTGAGGTTGTCCGTACTCCCGACGGCTATCGTATTCCGGGCGGGCAGCGCTACCGTCCGGCCGCCTATACGGTGGAGGGCGACTGGTCCTCCGCAGCCTTTCCGGCGGCGGCCGGCGCGCTCGGCGGCGATTTGCAGATACTGGGGCTGTCTTCCGACTCCCTGCAGGGGGATCGGAAGATTGTCGAAATCCTCCGCCGATTTGGTGCGGCCGTATCCATGGAGGGCGACTGCCTCCGTGTGCGGCAGAGTGCGCTGCGGCCGGTTGAGGTTGACGCTGCCCAGATTCCCGATATGATTCCGGCGGTCTGCGCGATTGCGGCCGCCGCGAAGGGGACGACCTGCATCCGGTCGGCCGGCCGCCTCCGTTTGAAGGAGAGCGACCGCCTTTCGGCCATCGCGAGGGCGCTTGGCGGCATGGGGGTCGCGGTGGAGGAGGAGGCTGACGCTTTGACCATTCACGGCGGCCGGGTGCACGGCGGCCGGGTCGACGGCGTGGGAGATCATCGGATCGTGATGGCCTTTGCCGTGCTGGCCGCCTATGCCGAGGAGGAGACGGTCATCACCGACTGTGAAGCGGTGGCCAAGTCCTATCCGGCCTTTTTTGACGATTTTCAAGCTTTGGGAGGGATTTGTCATGTCCTCTGATTTTGGAAAATGCATCCGGCTTTCGATTTTTGGCGAAAGCCATGGAGAGGCGATCGGCGTCGTGCTCGACGGCCTTCCAGCGGGAGAGCCGGTCGACCTTGCCGCGATTGATGTACAGCTGTCCCGTCGGGCGCCCGGCCGGGACAAGTCGTCCACCCCGCGGAAGGAGCGGGACGCCTTCCGGGTGCTGTCCGGCCTCTTCGATGGAAAAACCACCGGCGCACCCTTTTGCGCCATCATTGAAAATACCAACACAAAAAGCGGCGATTATGAAAACCTGCGCCGCCAGCCTCGCCCTTCCCACAGCGATTACGCCGCCTTTGTCAAGTATGGCGGGCATAATGACGTCCGGGGCGGCGGGCATTTCTCCGGGCGGCTGACCGCGCCGCTGGTGATTGCGGGCGCGCTTTGCCGGCAGATGCTTGGCCGCCGCGGGATCACAATCGGCGGCCATGTCCTGCAGATCGGGGCGGCCGCCGACGCGCCCTTCGACCCGGTCGGCGTCACGGCGGAGGAGCTGGACGCCCTTTCGCAGCGGTATTTCTCCACCCGCTCACCGGAGGCGGAGGCCGCCATGCGGGAGGAGATTGAGGCCGCCCGCACCTCCCTTGACAGCGTCGGCGGCATGGTGGAGATTGCGGCCGTCGGGCTTCCGGCCGGCCTCGGCTTCCCCATGTTCCGCGGGGTGGAGAACGTCCTGTCGGCCGCGCTGTACGGCGTGCCGGCCATCAAAGCGGTCTCCTTCGGCGAGGGAGAGGGCTTTGCCGCCCTCCATGGGAGTGAGGCCAACGACCAGATGCACATGCAGCAGGGGGCGGTCCGCACCCTGACCAACCACTGCGGCGGCATTACCGGCGGCATTACCAACGGAATGCCGCTGCTGGTGCGGGCGGCCTGCAAGCCGACCCCCTCCATTGCGCGGGCGCAGCGGACGGTCGACCTTGTAAAGCAGACCGACGCGGTAGTTGAAATTCACGGCCGGCACGACCCCTGTATCGTGCCGCGCGCACTGCCGGCAGCCGAAGCGGCCGTCGCCGTCGCGCTGGCCGACCTGATGATGGAGGATGGACGTTTATGAGCTTGGATGAGGTGCGTAAGGAAATCGACGCGGTAGATCGGGAGCTGGTTTCCCTTTTGCAGCGGCGGCTCGACTGCTCGGTTCGGGTGGCCGAGGTCAAGGCGGCCGAGGGAATCCCGGTTCTTGACCCCGCGCGGGAGGAGAAAATTATCGAGAAGGTGAAAAACGCCGGCGGCGTGTATGGAGAGTATATTGCCGGCGTTTATCGCTCGATCATGGACGTCAGCAAGGAGCTGCAGCACGACCGGATGGGCGGCGTTTCTCCCCTGGCGGCGGAGATTATGGGCGCCGCGCGGTTTATCCCGCCGGCAAAGGACGGCCGCGTCGCCTGCCAGGGGGCGCCCGGCGCCTTTTCCGAAGCGGCGGCCGAGCGGCTTTTCCCCGGGGTAACGCCGAAGTTTTTCCAAAGCTTCCGGGAGGTGTTCGCGGCCGTCGAGCGGGGCGAGGTGGACTATGGCGTGCTGCCGGTTGAAAACTCCAACGCCGGCAGCGTGGCCGAGGTGTACGACCTCCTTCTGGAATACCGCCACTACATCATCGGCGGGGTCGAGCTGTCGGTGTGCCAGAATCTCCTCGGCCTGCCCGGCACGGCGGTGGAGGATGTGCGGGAGGTTCTCTCCCACCCGCAGGGGATTGCCCAGTGCGACGCGTATATCAAGGCGCACGGCTTCTCTGCACGGGAGACGACCAACACCGCGGTGGCTGCACGGATGGTGGCCGAGGGCGGCGACCGGCAGACGGCAGCGATCGGCTCTCTGGCCGCGGCGAAGGAATACAGCCTTTCGGTGCTGGCGGCCAATATCCAGACGGCCGGCCACAACGCCACCCGGTTTATCGCCATTTCCAAAACGCTGATTGTCAGTCCGAGAAGCAACAAAATCAGCCTGGTTTTTTCCATTCCGCATGTGACCGGCTCGCTCTGCCGGATTCTGACCCGCTTCTCCACCCACGGCCTGAACCTCACGAAGATTGAGTCGCGTATGGCGCCGGGCGGGGAGTTTACCTATCTCTTCTATCTGGATTTTACCGGCAGCGTCGGGGATTTTTCGACCGTGAAGCTGATCTGCGACCTTGCCGGAGAGCTGCCGGACTTCGCCTTTCTGGGGAATTATAAAGAGCTTCCGGAAATATAAGGCGGCGGGAAAGCGGCGGGAATCTCCGACCGTCTTCAAAAAAACTGAGCGTCTGCATATTTTGCAGACGCTCAGTTTTTTTTCTTTCCCGCCGGGAA
>OLXF01000034.1_pt1 | contig 48532 bp, 53 predicted proteins | sample 1673471 | NCBI WGS metagenome assembly OLXF01 (sample SAMEA103958113, study PRJEB25191) | human gut metagenome
TCGCAGGGAGCGATGTCCATCTTCGGCACTAAGAACCGTGCTACGCGCGGTTGCGCCTCAAAGCTAGCCCGCGGGCGTCGCATCGCCCCGGCAGGACGCACTGTTTTTATGGAAATCTTCGGCGAATTCGTACTACTCTGCAAATTCTAAACGCAGGGCGTTTTTACCGCTTCTCCCCTGTCTTTTCCGGCAAGGCAGAAAAGATAGTGCCGCCGGAGGCTTGACCAGCCCGCAAATCTGCAGCTAGCTATCTTTATGATAAACGAAAGCGGCAGATTCGCAAATCCGCCGCTTTGGGTTTATTTTTCAACAATCTCCAGCAGTTCCATGGGACATGCCTTGACGCAGATGCCGCAGGCGGTGCATTTACTGGAATACGGGGCAGCCTCGTCCTTGACGATGAGGCCGAAGGGACATGCTTCGACGCACTTGCCGCAGCCGGTACAGAGTTTGCGGCTGATCATCCAGACACCCTTGGGGTTCTGGGTGATCGCCCCGGAGGGACAGGCCTCGGCGCACTTGCCGCATTGGACGCAGACCATGGGGCGGACGTTTTCGCCGCGCTGAACGATCTTCAGGGCAGCCTTATCGGGGTGGAATTCCTTATAGTATGCGTTGGAGCAGGCGCGGACGCACTCCAGACAGGCCATGCACTGCACGCCTTTTTTGATGGACAGCTTTTTCATGAGCGTTCTCCTTCTCATTTTTATCTGTTTTTTATTATACAGCATAAACGCAAACTTTCAATATGCTTATCTCGATTTTTATCGATTCCTGCTCTGTAAAAAACTCACAGCATACCGCGCGCAGTGCTTGCAGAAACTAGCCTCAGCGATATGATTCGCAAAAAAGGAGGAATTTCTCATGAAAAAAGGCTTGATTCTGATGCTGGCCGCGCTAATGCTCGCGGCGTCTCTGACCGCGTGTGCGGCGACGCAGCCGTATTACGACGGCTATTCCAACGTCTCCACGACCCGGAACGGCTATGTCAACGGCACAAACGGCTATGGCGGCGTGTATAACGGCACAAACTACAACCCCGGCTACAACGGCGCGGGCTACAGCCAGAGCGGTACGGCAACCGGCAGAACTGTGACCGGCAGTACGTCCGGTACAGCGATGCGGTAAAGAGGTGCGCATATGACAGTACGGGGCTTTTTTCTGACCATGGGCGCAGGTGTCGCCGTCGGCGCGCTGGGCGCGATGATGCTGCCGAAAAACAGCGACGCATACCGCATGACGAAACAGGTCGCCAAGGCCATTCAAAACGAAGCAGAAAAGGCTGTAGACGCGATTTCTTCGGCCATGTAAGCAGAAAAGGCTTCCCGGAGACGGGGAGCCTTTTCCTTGTTTTCGGAATGATTGATCAGAACGCTTTTACTGCGGCATTTTCCGCTGCGAGTGCGCTGCGGTACCAGCTAAGATAGCGGTCGAAGCCGGCTTCATCTTCGGGATCGGGCGCAAGCGTCGCGCGCTTGACGTCCGCGAAAATCTCAGTCTCCAGATACTGTTCAAGCGTCTGGCCGTCCTGTTTCTGCACCAGATAGGACGCAAGCAGCGCCATGCCGTAAGGCCCGCCCTCGCCCGCCGATTCCATACAGGTCACAGATGCGCGGCAGGCAGCAGCCATATACTTCTGGCCGACAACCGGCGTCTTGAACAGGCCGCCGTGGCCGGTCAGGGAGTCGATGGCAACATGCTCTTCTGCGAGAATATCCATACCAAGCTTGAGCGTTGACATGGTTGCGTAAAGCTGGGAACGCAGGAAATTTGCAAGCGTAAAGCTGCTTTCTGGCTTTCGGACGACCATCGGACGGCCCTCGTCCAGATGTGTGATGCCCTCGCCTGCCATATAGTTATAGGTCAGGACGCCGGAGCAGTCAGCATCGCCCTCAAGGCTCTTCTGGTAAAGCTTTGTAAACAATTCGCCGGTCGAAACCTCCGCGCCGAACAGCTTCGCCGTCTCGCCGAGCAGACTCACCCATGCGTTCATATCGTTCGTGCAGTTATTGCAGTGTACCATGGCGACAGGCTTGCCGCTGGGCGTAGTGACCATGTCGATCTCCTGATAGACCTTCGACAGCGGCTTTTCCAGAACGACCATGGCGAAGATAGACGTACCTGCCGAGACGTTGCCGGTTCTGGGTGCGACGGCGTTCGTCGCCGTCATGCCGGTGCCTGCGTCGCCCTCGGGCGGGCAGAACGGGATACCGGCAGACAGCAGGCCGTCAAGGAACGTGCTTCCTGCCTGCGTCAGAGCACCTGCAGCCTGTCCTGCTGTCAGAACCTTAGGCAGAACACTGCGCGCCGCCCACGCAAAGCCGTATTTGGCAATCAGTGCGTCAAACTTTTCGAGCATGGCCGCGTCATAATCCAGCGCTTCGCTGTCAATGGGGAACATACCGGAGGCTTCTCCCACGCCGAGAACATTTTCGCCCGTGAGCAAATAATGGACATAGCCTGCAAGCGTTGTGATGTGCGCAATATTTTTGACGTGCGCTTCGCCGTTCAGTACAGCCTGATACAGATGCGCAATGGACCAACGCTGCGGGATGTTGAAGCCGAATTCCGCCGTAAGCTGCTCGGCTGCCTCGCCGGTCATGGTGTTCTGCCAGGTGCGGAACGGAGCCAGCAGGTTCCAGTCCTTGTCGAAGGCCAGATAGCCGTGCATCATGCCGGAAATGCCCATGGCCGAAACGGCGCCGGGCAGCTCGCCGAGGTTGCGAATGGCGGTGCGCAGGCCGGTCTGCACATCCTCCATATGATACGTCCAGACGCCGTTTTCCAGACTGCTTTTCCATGTGTAATCACCGCTTTTGACAATGCGGTGCTCGCCGTCGATCAGGACGGCCTTGACGCGCGTGGAACCGAACTCAATTCCAAGATAATACTGTTTCATAGCAATCTCCTTGATCGTCGTTTTTGGATTTTCTGTTTCTATCATAACAGCATCTGCCTTTTTTGTCTAGCGGACTGGGGGAAAAACAGCGCTTGCTTTTTGGCGGCGGCTCGCGTTATACTGGAGGAAACAGCGAATTGGCGCTGTGAAAGGAGATACAATATGCTGCTGATTCAGAACGCACACATCAAAACGATGGCCGGAGCGGACATTCCAAATGGATGCCTGCTGATCGAGGACGGAAAAATCGCTGCTGTCGCGCCGGAAATCGACGCACCCGTAGGCACAAAGGTCATTGATGCGCAGGGGCGGCTGCTCACGCCGGGCTGCGTGGAGGCACACTGCCACATCGGCCTTGACAATCAATCCATGCGTTGGGAAGGCATGGACTATAACGAGATCGTTGATCCGCTGACGCCGCAGCTGCGTGCCATCGACTCGATCAATCCGCAGGATGAGGCGTTCGGTCTGGCGCTTCGCGGCGGCGTAACGACCGCCTGCACCGGCCCCGGCAGTGCAAACGTCGTCGGTGGCACGTTCGCCATCCTCAAGCTGGCTGGCAAGCGCGTTGACAAGATGGTCCTGCGGTCGCCCGCAGCAATGAAATGCGCGTTCGGCGAAAACCCAAAGGGCTGCTACGGGCAGAACAAAAAGCAGAGCCCCATGACGCGCATGGCGGTCGCCGCCCTGCTGCGCGAGCTGCTGCTGCGCACGCTCCGCTACCGCGACGACAAGGCGGCGGGAAAGAATCCGGCGTTTGACATGAAGCTCGAGGCCATGCTGCCCGTAGTCAACGGCGAGATCCCGCTCAAGTGCCATGCACACCGCGCGGACGATATCCTGACGGCCGTGCGCATCGCGCGCGAGTTTAATCTGAAGCTGACGCTTGACCACTGCACAGACGGCGAGGTCATCGCAGATGAACTGGCCGAAGAAGGATATCCGGTCTTTGTCGGCCCATCGCTCGGCAGCAAGAGCAAGGTCGAACTGCGGAACAAAAGCTTTACGACGGCGGGCGTTTTATACCGCGCAGGACTGACGGTCAGCATCATTACCGATGCACCGGTCATTCCGCTGCAATATCTGCCGCTGGCGGCTGGACTTGCAGCAGCGGCTGGACTGCCGATGGAGGAAGCGTGGCATGCCATCACCATCAACCCGGCTAAAAGCCTCGGCATTGCCGACCGTGTCGGCAGCCTGGAACCGGGCAAGGACGCCGATCTTGTTCTCTGGACAGCAGACCCGTTGACCACCATCGGCGGCGAGGCGTACATGGGCTACACGAGCGAGGAGATGAAGATGCAGAACGAGGGCCGCAAGATCCTCCACCTGCCCGAGATGAAGGTCAGCTGCACCTGTGTGCGCGTGCCCGTGGTGCGCAGCCACTCCGTCTCCGTCGTGCTGCGCACAAAGGAGAAGATCAGCGTCGAGCGCGCGCGTGAGCTGATCGCCGCCGCGCCCGGCTGCAAGCTGACCGACGACCTTGCGAGCAAGGTCTATCCCATGCCGCTCGACACGAGCGATCAGGACCTCGTCTACGTCGGCCGCATCCGCGACGATCTGACCGACGAGCGCGGGCTAAACCTCTGGTGCTGCGGCGACCAGGTCCGCAAGGGCGCGGCGACCAACACCGTGCAGATCGCGGAGCTGCTGCTCGAAAAATAAAGGCATTTTTGTGAAAGGGAGCCTCTGTCCGACGCCGGGCAGAGGCTCCCTTTGTTCATTGCGACATTTTTCTTGCTATTTTTTTGGTAAGATGGACAGGGCAAAGTGCTTTGACTTTTTGGGAAGAGACTGCTACAATAAAAGAAAAGTGGAAACGTTACCGGTAAGGTTTCCGGAAACGGGCTTTGATTTTTTTCATGCAGAAGGTGTCGCCATGACCATCAAGGACATTGCAAAGCTCAGCGGCGTGGGCGTGAGCACGGTCTCCCGTGTACTCAACGACCGCCCCGACGTGAGCGAGGAAAGCCGCCGCCGCGTGCTGGAGGTCATTGCCGAGCACAACTATCTGCCCAACAATTCCGCGCGCAGCCTTGTGCGCACGAAGTCCGACACCGTCGGTCTTGTGGTGCGCGGCGTGCAGAACCCCTTCTACACCGATATCATCCGCGCCATCGAGCATAAGCTCGACCTCGCGGGCTACACGATGGTCATGCGTCAGATCGCCTCCGGCGATGACGAGGTGAAGTGCGGCGCGGTGATGGAGCGCGAAAAGCGCCTGCAGGGCCTCATTTTTCTCGGCGGACGCTCGGATTACTCTCCCGCGGAGCTGGCGCTGCTCAACGTGCCCTTTGTCTGCTGCACCTACACCAACGCCTACGGCACGCTCGATCCGAGCAAGTATTCCTCCGTCTCCATCGCCGACGAGCAGGAGGCCTACCGCGCGGTCATGGAGCTGGCCAAAAAGGGCCACCGCCGCATCGCGGCGCTGACCGCCGACCCCGACGACAGCTCCATCTCCCAGCTGCGCTACTCCGGCTACGCCCGCGCGCTGCGCGAGCTGGGCATCCCGCCCGAGGAGGAGGACGTCATCTGCGCGGACGATTTCACCGTGGAAAGCGGCTGCCGCGCCATGCGCGAGCGGCTGAAGCGTCCGGCGGACTTCACCGCCGTCTTCGCCATCGCGGACGATATGGCGATCGGCGCGATGCGCGCCCTGCGCGAGAGCGGGCGCAGCATTCCCGAGGACTGCTCCATCATCGCCATCGACGGCATCAATGTCTCCGAGTACATCCATCCCATGCTCACCACCCTCTGCCAGCCGATGACGGCTATGGGCACGAAGAGCGTCGAGCTGCTGCTCGGCGTCATCCGCGGCGGCGCGCACGACCATCTGACGCTGCCGACCACCCTGCGCGCGGGTGAATCCGTGCGCGACCTGACGAAATGATTTTCCCGCGCCGAGCGCGTGAAAATAAATTTGAATAAGGAGATCAATGAAACATGAAGAAGTATCTTGCGCTTGTCCTGGCACTTGTTATGGCTCTCAGCCTCGTTGCCTGCGGCAACAAGACGGCCGAGGAGCCCTCCGGTGACGGTGACGCCACCGAGGCCGCCGGCCGTGTGTTCTGGCTGAACTTCAAGCCCGAGGCGGACGGCACCCTGCAGAAGGTCGCCGCCATGTACACCGAAAAGACCGGTGTGCCCGTCACCATCCAGACCGCCGCGTCCGGCACCTACAACGAGACCCTGACCGCCGCGATGGATAAGGAAGCGCCTCCCACGATGTTCGTCGTCGGCAACCAGGCCGCCGTGGACACCTGGGGCGACTACTGCTACGACCTGACCGGCACGCCCATCGCGGGTGAGCTGACCACCGACGCCTACAACCTCTACGACGCCGACGGCAAGCTCTGCTCCATCGGCTACTGCTATGAGTGCTACGGCATCATCGTCAACGAGGATCTGCTGGCGAAGGCCGGCTATCAGCTCAGCGACATCACCAACTTTGAGACCCTCAAGGCCGTTGCGGAGGACATCCACTCCCGCGCCGCCGAGCTGGGCTTCGACGCCTTCACCTCCTCCTCCATGAGCGGCGACTCCAGCTGGCGCTTCACCGGCCACCTCGCCAACCTCGAGTATTACTATGAGTCCGTGGACGATCCCGACGCCTGGAAGGTCTGCCCCCCGAGCATCAAGGGCACCTACATGCAGAACTTCAAGAACCTCTGGGATCTCTACATCAACAACAGCGCGGTCGCTCCCTCCACCCTTGCTGCCGGCGGCTATGACGCCCAGGCCGAGTTCGGCAAGGAGCAGGCTGTGTTCTATCAGAACGGCTCCTGGGAGTGGGCGGCTCTGACCGGCACCGGCGATGGTCAGTACGGTCTTGACAACCTCTCCATGATCCCCTTCTACTGCGGCGTTGCCGGTGAGGAGAAGGCCGGTCTGAACTGCGGCACCGAGAACTGCTGGGCCGTGAACGCCAAGGCCTCCGCCGAGGACATTCAGGCTACGCTCGACTTCATGTATTGGCTCGTCACCGACGCTGAGGTCTCCCGTATGCTCGTCGATGAATTCGCCGTCATGCCCTACAAGCAGGCTGCCGAGTCCACCTGCGGCTTCCTGGCCGACGCCAACGCCTATGCCGCCGAGGGCAACTACGTCATGCCTTGGGTCACCAACTTCCAGCCCAACGTCGATGCCTACCGTGAAGCCATCGTCGCCGCGATGAACCAGTATGACAACGATCCCACCGACGCCAACTGGGAGCAGGTCAAGACCGCGTTCGTGGACGGTTGGGCCGTGCAGTACGCTGCCGCCAACGGCTAAGCGTCTCCATACCGCAAAACCTACCATTCTTATGAAGAGGGCGGGCTTTCGCCCGTCCTCTTCTTCTACCACGGCAGAGGCCGCAAGAGGCCCGCGCCGTGCTCAGCCAATCTATCTCGATGGGAGTGATCGAATTGAAGCGTAAACACGACGCAGCAGCCGTCAACAGCTCGCTCGTCCGCCGCCCGATCCGGCGGTGGGCCCCGCTGTTCATGGGTCCCATGCTCTGCGCCTTCGCCATTGGCTTCGTCTATCCGTTCTGCAAGGGCGTGTACCTCTCGTTCTGCAAGTTCAAGACGACCTCGGACGCGCAGTTCATCGGCTTCGGCAACTACATCAAGGCGCTGAACGACGCGAGCTTTGTCCATTCGTTCTGGTACACGGCGCTCTTTGCGCTCGTCTCGCTCGTGTTCATCAACGTGCTGGCCTTCGCCGTGGCCTATGCTCTCACACAGGGCATCAAGGGGAGCAATCTCTTCCGCACGGTGTTCTTCATGCCGAACCTCATCGGCGGCATCGTGCTGGGCTATGTGTGGTCGATGATCTTCGACGGCATCCTCTCGCGCTACGGCACGTCGATCCTGCTGGAGACGAAATACGGCTTCTGGGGCCTCATCATCCTCATGTGCTGGCAGCAGGTCGGCTATATGATGATCATTTACATTGCCGGCTTGCAGGCTGTGCCCGAGGATATGCTCGAGGCCGCGAAGATCGACGGCGCGAACCGCTGGCAGACACTCTGGAAGGTCACCATCCCGAACGTGATGCCCTCCATCACCATCTGCACCTTCCTCACGCTGACGAACAGCTTCAAGCTCTTCGACCAGAACCTCGCCCTCACGGGCGGTCAGCCCTACATCATCCAGTCCGACGGCTCAGCCATCAAGACGACTGAGATGCTGGCGCTGAACATCTACAACACGTTCTACGGGCAGAACGTCAACTCCCGCGGCACCGCGCAGGCCAAGGCCGTTTTGTTCTTCCTGCTCGTCGCCGCCATCGGCTTGATCCAGCTGCGCGCTACACGCAAAAAGGAGGTGCAGCAGTAATGAACGGTTCCCTTTCCGCCGAACGCCGCCGCAAGACCATTCTTTCGGTCGTGCTGGCCTTCATCTGCATCCTCTACATCCTGCCGGTGCTGGCTGTGGTAGTCAACTCCTTCAAGCTCAACACCTATGTCAAGACCGAGACCTTTGCCCTGCCCACCGCCGAGAGCTTTGCCGGCTGGGCGAACTACATCAAGGGCGTCACCTTCGGCAATTATCCCTTCTGGAAGTCCGCGTTTTACAGCCTTTTCATCACGCTCGTCTCCACGGCGCTGATATTGCTGTGTACCTCGATGGCCGCGTGGTACATCGCCCGCGTGGACAGCAAGCTCTGCCGCGGCGTCTATTACCTCTGCGTCTTTTCCATGGTCGTGCCGTTCCAGATGGTCATGTTCACTCTCTCCAAGACCGCCGACCGCGTGAAGATACCCTACTTTAACTTTGCGAGCGGCAGTCTCGAAAAGGTCGCGCTCAACACGCCCTGGACCATTCCCATCATCTATCTCGGCTTCGGCGCGGGCCTTGCCATCTTCATGTTCGTGGGCTTCGTGAAGTCCATCCCGCTGGAGATCGAGGAGGCCGCCGCCATCGACGGCTGCGGTCCGCTGCGCACCTATTTCTCCGTCGTGTTCCCGATGCTGCGGCCTACGATGATCTCCGTCGGCATTCTCGAGATCATGTGGGTGTGGAACGACTATCTGCTCCCCTATCTCGTGCTCGACAGCACCAAGTACAAGACCATTCCCATCCATATCCAGTACCTCAAGGGCAGCTACGGCACGGTCGATCTCGGCGCGACGATGGCGCTCATCTTCCTGAGCATCGTCCCCGTCATCATCTTCTACCTCTGCTGCCAGAAACACATCATCAAGGGCGTCGCGGCCGGCGCCGTGAAAGGCTGATCTCACATGAATCGTTCCTCCGGCATTCTGATGCCGATCTCCTCGCTCCCCTCGCCCTACGGCATCGGCACGTTCGGCAAGGCGGCGTATGACTTTGCCGATTTTCTCCACGCGGCGGGACAGGGCTACTGGCAGCTTCTGCCGCTCGGCCCCACAAGCTACGGCGACTCGCCGTATCAGAGCTTTTCGACCTTTGCGGGCAACCCGTACTTCATCGACCTCGATCTGCTCATCAAGGATAAGCTGCTCACGCGCAAGGAGGTCACCTCCTGCGCGTGGGGCTCGGAGCCGCGCTACGTCGACTACGGCAAAATTTACGAGAGCCGCTTCGCGCTGCTCGAAAGGGCCAAGGTGCGCGGCTGGGAGCGCGACCGCGAGGCGGTCGCCGCCTTCGAATCGGAAAACAGCCGCTGGCTGCCGGACTACGCGCTCTTCATGGCGCTCAAGCGGCATTTCGGCATGAAGTCCTGGACCGAATGGCCCGACGAGGGCGCGCGGCTGCACCGGGCCGACTCGCTCGAGCGCTACCGCGCGGAGCTGCGCGGGGACGTGGAGCTGTTCACCTACATTCAGTTTCTCTTCTTCCGGCAGTGGAGTGCGCTCAAGAGCTACATCAACGGTCTCGGCATCCGCATCATCGGCGACATTCCCATCTATGTGGCGATGGACTCCTCCGACGTGTGGAGCGAGCCGGAGAAATTCCAGCTCGACGAGCGAAACGTACCCGTCGAGGTCTCCGGCGTGCCGCCGGACTACTTCAGCGCTGACGGTCAGCTCTGGGGCAACCCGCTCTACGACTACGAGGCCATGCAGAAGGACGGCTTTGAGTGGTGGATCCGACGCATCGGCGGGGCGGCGAAGCTCTACGACGTCATCCGCATCGACCACTTCCGCGGCTTCGAGAGCTACTGGGCCGTGCCCTATGGCGAGACGACCGCGAAAAACGGCCGCTGGGTCAAGGGCCCCGGCATGGCGCTCGTCGGCGTGCTGACCGGCTGGTTCCACGACATCGAGTTCATCGCCGAGGATCTCGGCTATCCCACGCCGGAGGTCACGCAGCTGCTTGCCGACTCGCGTCTGCCCGGCATGAAGGTGCTGGAATTCGCCTTCGACTCGCGCGACACGAGCAGCTATCTGCCGCACAGCTACGGGGAGAACTGCATCTGCTACACCGGCACGCACGACAACGCGCCCCTCGCCCTCTGGCGCACGGAGGCGGATAAGGCGGATATTGCCTTCGCCGTGCAGTACCTTGGGCTCAACGACCGAGAGGGCTTCAACCGCGGCATCATCCGCGGCGGCATGAGCTCGGTGGCCAAGCTCTTCGTCGCGCAGATGCAGGACTGGCTCGACCTCGGCGCGGGCCACCGCATGAACATCCCCGGCACGAGCCGCGGCAACTGGGAGTGGCGTATGCTCCCGGGTGAGGCGAGCAAAAAGCTCGCCGGGCAGATCCGCGAAATGACGCGCATCTACGGAAGATCATAAAAGCTGTGAGCGAAAGGGCTGCCGCCGGCAGCCCTTTTCCATTTGACGCGGGCGCAAAAGCATGGTATCGTAGAGAAAAACGGATGCGCCGCGCCGCGGCGCTTTTTCAGAGGACAGGCCATGAAAAAACTCACCGTCGGAATACTCGCCCATGTCGACGCGGGCAAAACGACCCTCTCCGAGGGCCTTTTATATGCCGCGGGCGCGCTGCGCACGCTCGGCCGCGTCGATCACGGCGATGCCTTTCTGGACACCGAAGCGCTCGAGCGCGAGCGCGGCATCACCATCTTTGCCAAGCAGGCAGTGCTCGACTGCGGCGGCACGCACATCACGCTGCTCGATACGCCGGGCCACGTCGATTTCTCCGCCGAAGCAGAGCGCACCCTGCAGGTGCTCGACTACGCGATCCTTGTCATCAGCGGCACGGACGGCGTGCAGGGCCACACCCGCACGCTCTGGCGGCTGCTGGAGCGCTACGGCGTACCGACGTTCCTCTTCATCAACAAGATGGACCTTGCGGGCGCGGACCGCGCGGCGCTGCTGACGGATCTGCAAAAGAGCTTCGGCGCGTGCGTCGATCTCGGCGCGGAGCCGAACGAGCGCGACGAGCACGCCGCGCTGACCGACGAAGCGGCTCTCGAGGAGCTGCTGGAGCGCGGCGCGCTTTCGGACGACACGCTCGCCGCTTTGATCTCCGCGCGGAAAATTTTCCCCTGCTGCTTCGGCTCCGCGCTCAAAAATGAGGGCGTGGCGGAGTTTTTGCAGCTGCTCACACGCTTCACGCGCGAGCCAGCGCGCGGCGCGGACTTCGGCGCGCGCGTCTTTAAGATCTCCCGCGACGCGCAGGGCACACGGCTCACGCACCTGAAGGTCACCGGCGGGACGCTGCGGGCAAAAACGCAGCTTCCCTGCGGCAAGGCCGACCAGCTCCGGCTTTACTCCGGTGCGAAGTTCCGCCCGCTCGACGAGGCGGGCGCGGGCGAGGTCGTGGCGGTCACGGGCCTTGCGGACACCTATCCCGGGCAGGGGCTCGGGGCGGAGGCGGACGGCGAAAAGCCGGTGCTGCAAAGCGTTCTGACCTACCGCATCCTCCTGCCCGACGGCACAGACGCGCACACCGTCCTCCCGAAGCTGCGCGAGCTGGAGGACGAGGACCCGATGCTCCGCATCGTGTGGGAGGAAGCGTCCGGCGAGCTGCACGCCGAGCTGATGGGCGAGGTGCAGCTGGAAATTTTGCAGCGACTCATATCCGACCGCTTCGGCCTCTCCGTCATGTTCGGCGAGGGCGGCATCGTTTACAAGGAGACCCTCGCCAACACCGTCGAGGGCGTCGGGCACTTCGAGCCGCTGCGCCACTACGCCGAGGTGCATCTGCTGCTCGAGCCCGCCCCGCGCGGGAGCGGTGTTCAGCTTGCCTCCGCCTGTCCGACGGACGAGCTAGACCTCAACTGGCAGCGTCTCATTCTCACGCACCTTGTCGAGCGCGCGCATCCCGGCGTGCTGACGGGCAGCGCGCTGACCGACGTAAAAATGACGCTCCTCGCGGGCCGCGCGCACCTCAAGCACACCGAGGGCGGCGATTTCCGGCAGGCGACCTACCGCGCCGTGCGGCAGGGTCTGATGCAGGCCGAGAGCGTACTGCTCGAGCCGTTCTATGATTTCCGTCTTGAGCTGCCGCCGGAATGCGTGGGACGTGCGATGACCGACCTTGCCGCGATGGGCGGCTCGACGGACGCACCGGAAACGGTCGGCGAGGAAACGGTGCTCACCGGCTTCGCGCCGGTCAAGGGACTGCGCAGCTACGCGCGTGAGGTCGCGGCCTACACCCGCGGACGCGGACGTCTGAGCTGCACCCTGCGCGGCTACGAGCCCTGCGCGGACGCGGAGAGCGTCATCGCCGCCATCGGCTACGATCCCGAGCGCGACGCGGAAAACCCCACCGGCTCGGTGTTCTGCGAGCACGGCGCGGGCGTCTACGTTCCGTGGAACGAGGTCAAGGCCCGCGCGCACGTCCCCTGCGTCCTACAGGAGCACCCCGCCGAAGCCGCCGAACCCATGCCGACACGCAGCCGCGCGTCCTCCGGCTCCGCCGCCGAGGACAAGGAGCTGCTCGCCATCTTCGAGAGCACCTACGGCAAGGTCGAGCGCCGCGCGTTCGAGCCAAAGCGCGCGCCCGCGCGCACCGCGCTCGACGAGACGCGCTATAACATCAAAAATCAGAAGACCGGTCCCGAGTATCTGCTCGTGGACGGCTATAACATCATCTTCGCGTGGGACGCGCTCAAAAAGCTCGCCGCGCAGGACGTCGCCGCCGCGCGCGAGGCGCTCGCGGGCATCCTCGCCAACTACCGCGGCTGGCGCAGATGCGAGATCATTCTGGTCTTCGACGCTTACAAGGTCAAGGGCAATCCCGGCTCGATGGAAAAGAAAAACGGCATCTACATCGTCTACACCAAGGAGGCGCAGACCGCCGACAGCTACATCGAGCGCGCGACCTACGACCTCGGCAAAAACCACCGCGTCCGCGTCGCCACGTCGGACAACATGGAGCAGGTCATCATCCTCGGTCACGGCGCGCTGCGCATCTCCGCCCGCGCGTTCGAGGAGGAGGTCGCCGAGGCCGAGGGGCAGATCAGCGACCTCATCGAGCGCTGGAACGTGCGGGACTTCGATCTGCGCCGCGTGCGCGCCACCGCGACCATCATTGGCAAAAAAGAAGAGAAAGGGTCCTGAGACCTTTTCTCTTTTTTTCCTTGACAAATACCCCATAGGGGTATATAGTGCAGATACCCCCAAGGGGTATATCGCTATCAGGGAGGCACGGTATATGGACCGATCGGAATGCTGCCGCTGCTCGCAGCGCAAAAAGGAGCGCTCGCCGGAGGAGTACAAAAAGCTCATTCACCGGCTCAACCGCATCGAGGGGCAGATCCGCGGCATCCGCAGCATGGTGGAGTCCTGCGCGTACTGTCCCGACATTTTAGTGCAGGCCGCGGCGGTCAACGCGGCGGTCAACGCCTTCAACAAGGAGCTGCTTGCCGCACACATCCGCACCTGCGTAGCGGAGGATATCCGCGCCGGCAGGGACGAGACCATCGACGAGCTGGTGACGACGCTTCAAAAGCTCATGAAATGAGCGAAAACCGCACAACCTAACCGCAATTTCACAGAACCGAGGAACACGCAATGACACAATACAATGTGACCGGCATGAGCTGCGCCGCCTGCTCGGCTCGGGTCGAAAAGGCAGTGAGCAGGATCCCGGGCGTCACGTCCTGCTCGGTGAGTCTGCTGACGAACTCGATGGGCGTGGAGGGTTCCGCCGCGCCGCAGGACATCATCGCCGCCGTACAGGCGGCGGGCTACGACGCGTCCTTAAAGGGCGCGGGCAAAGCCGCGCCGAGCGCTGCCGAGGCGGAGGCCGCGCTGGAGGATCACGAAACGCCGAAGCTGAAGCGCCGGCTGCTCTGGTCGCTCGGCTTCCTGCTCGTGCTGATGTATTTCTCAATGGGACACATGATGTGGGGCTGGCCGCTGCCCGCGTTCTACACGGACAACCATGTGGCGATGGGCCTGACCCAGCTGCTTTTAACGGTCGCCGTCATGGTCATCAACCAGAAATTCTTCATCAGCGGCTTCCAGAGCCTGTGGCGCCGTGCGCCGAACATGGATACGCTTGTCGCTCTCGGCGCGACGGCAGCCTTCGGCTACAGCACCTACGCCCTCTTCGCCATGACCGGCGCACAGGTGCGCGGCGACACGGAGGCCGTGATGACCTACATGATGGACTTCTACTTCGAGTCCGCCGCCATGATCCTCACGCTCATCACCGTCGGCAAGATGCTCGAGGCCCGCTCCAAGGGCCGCACGACCGACGCGCTCAAGGGCCTGATGAAGCTCGCGCCGCAGACCGCGACGGTCGAACGCGACGGTAGGGAGCTTGAGGTCCCCATCGAGCAGGTGCAGAAGGACGACATCTTCGTGGTCCGCCCCGGTGAAAGCATCCCCGTGGACGGCGTGGTGCTTGACGGCGCAAGCGCCGTCAACGAGGCGGCGCTGACGGGCGAGAGCCTGCCGGTGGACAAGACCGCGGGCGACACGGTCTCCGCCGCAACGGTCAACCAGTCCGGCTTCCTGCGCTGCCGCGCCACGCGCGTCGGCGAGGACACCACGCTTTCGCAGATCATTCAGATGGTCAGCGACGCCGCCGCGACCAAGGCCCCCATCGCAAAGATCGCGGACAGGGTCTCCGGCATATTCGTGCCGGCCGTCATTGCCATCGCGGCGGTGACGACCGCCGTGTGGCTGCTGCTCGGTCAGAGCGTCGGCTTCGCCCTCGCGCGCGGCATTTCCGTGCTCGTCATCAGCTGTCCCTGCGCGCTGGGGCTCGCCACGCCCGTCGCCATCATGGTCGGCAGCGGACTGGGCGCGAAGAACGGCATTCTGTTCAAAACCGCCGCGTCGCTGGAGGAGACGGGCCGCGTGGACATCGTCGCGCTGGACAAGACCGGCACCATCACCGCAGGCGAGCCGCAGGTCACCGAGCTTCTTCCCGCAGACGGTGTAAGCGAAGCAGAGCTGCTTCGCGCGGCGCTCGCGCTCGAGCAGAAGAGCGAGCATCCGCTCGCCCGCGCCATTCTGGAAAGGGCACAAGCCGACAGCCTGACCGCGGATGAGGTCACAGACTTCCGTGCGCTCTCCGGCAGCGGGCTGACCGCCGTGCGGAACGGGCAGACGCTCTGCGGCGGCAGTCTCGCCTACGTTTCCACCGCATCGGAGGTCTCACCCGCCATGCGCGAGCGCTGCGAGGCGCTTGCGGAGGACGGCAAAACGCCGCTGCTCTTCAGCGAAAACGGCAGACTCCTCGGCGTCATCGCCGTGGCGGACGTCATCAAGCCCGACAGCCCGCAGGCCGTGCGCGAGCTGCGGAATATGGGCATCGAGGTCGTCATGCTCACGGGCGACAACGAACGCACGGCGCGCGCCATCGGCGCCGCCGCGGGCGTGGACCGCGTGATCGCCGGCGTGCTGCCCGACGGCAAGGAAGCGGAGATCCGCCGCCTGCGCGAGCGCGGCAAGGTCGCCATGGTCGGCGACGGCATCAACGACGCTCCCGCGCTCACCCGCGCGGACGTGGGCATCGCCATCGGCGCGGGCGCGGACGTCGCGCTCGACGCGGCGGACGTGGTGCTGATGAAGAGCCGTCTGAGCGACGTGCCCTCCGCCATCCGTCTGAGCCGCGCGACGCTGCGCAACATCCACCAGAACCTCTTCTGGGCGTTTTTCTACAACACGCTCGGCATCCCGCTGGCCGCGGGCGTGTTCGTCCCGCTGGGGCTGACGCTCAACCCCATGTTCGGCGCGGCGGCGATGAGCCTGTCGAGCTTCTGCGTGGTTTCAAACGCATTGAGACTGAATCTTTTCAAACTGCATGACGCAGGAAAAGATAAAAAAATCAACCGACATTCCAAACACAAGGAGGAAACAACCATGGTAAAGACGATGAAGATTGAAGGCATGATGTGCGGCCACTGCGAGGCGGCCGTCAAGAAGGCGCTGGAAGCGATTGACGGCGTCGTCTCCGCCGAGGTCAGCCACACCGACGGCACCGCCGTCGTGACCCTCAGCAAGCCGGTCGAGAACGCCGCGCTGCGCAAGGCCGTCGAGGATAAGGATTACACCGTGACCGATATCGAGGGCTAAGCGCCCGAACCCGCGCGATTTTGCGCCGTTTTCCCCATGCAAAAAGCCCCTTTGGCGCCCGAAAAGGCTGACCAAAGAGGCTTTTTTTAACGGATATCATCGAGCGCATCCAACCGGCCGTCCGCCGTCGCCACGCCCAAGTGCATAGCGCGAACCGTGCCATCCGCGTCGATCAGCACGGAAAACGGAATCCCCGGCTGCTCATAGGCTAGGAACGCATAAAGCCCGCCCGTGCCCATCGGCAGCGTGGTCAGGCCGAGCGTCTGCTTGAGCGCCTCGACGGTCGAAACGGTGTCCTCCGCCTCCACGCCGGCGACGGTGAAGCCGCAATCCTCGCCGTATTGATCGTACATCGCCTGAACGACCGGCAGCTCCTCGCGGCTCATGTCGCACCAGCTCGCCCAGAAATACACATAGACCGCCTTTTTCTGCGCAAGCATCAGGCTCAGCGTCGAAACCGTTCCATCCGAATTGACGATGGAAAAGTCCTCCGCCCGGTCGCCGAGCTGCACCGCCGCGCTCGCCGTCGCGCCGAGCAAAAGCAGAAACGCGAGCAGAAGCCCCGCCCATTTCTTCATCCCATCCGCACCGCCTTTCTTTCCTGCCATTGTACACGAATGTGGGGGGAAATGCAGGATTCGTCCTGCTGTCACAATTTTTGACGGGTAAGAAGCGCTCTCAAAAGATATGCTTTTTACGGTTCGACTACATCAAACATCTCTGGCGGATAAAGATAATCCGCTCCGGAATCATCCACAATGCGATACCAGCCTTTTTCAACGGAAAGCACATCATATATTTTCTCCTTCGTTGCAATCAAAAAGCTGGTATCACCCTTGTATTTAACCTTCATCCAACCACCTCTTTTCTTCATGCTTAACCTGTCCAACGTCTTTATCATGCGGCCTTTTTGCGTCGCCACCACGTTGCTCGCTTAGGCCTTCCGCTGCTCCGTCATACGCCTGTGGGTGGGTCATATATCGGGCAGTTTCATTGTATCACGGGCATCCAGTCGGATCAAGACTGGTTTTCCGGATCAAGCCACGAGAAACAGCGCTTCAAAACACCTGATACAAAAGGAAAGGGACGGACTTTCGCCCATCCCCGTATCGTTTCATCAGGCGGGTGTGCCAGCGTCCCGCACTTCATTTTGTAACCTCCAAGGAGGCGCGTAGCGGCACAATTTCTACTTCTGATGCTGTTGCGGCGCGCACTCCTTGTCACGCCGCGCGCGTTTCGTGTCACATCTCAAAATCTGCTGAATATGCAAAAAGCCGCCCGTTTTATGCAACGAGCGGCTTTCTCATTTATGCGGTTTTTACGCCGTTTCAGGCTTCGGATTGTTGATCATTTCCACCTTCGCATCGGCGAGATAGAACGGCTCCATGTTCTCCATCTCTTTGATCTGCGCGTCAATCATCGCTTTAAGCGTCGCCGTGTCGAGCCGGATGCCATGCTTGCGGAGAATCTCTTCCGCATACGCCAGCTTCTTGTCGCCATTGCCCGCGCCGTAGAGCTTTTCAGCCGCAAAAACGGCAATCTGCACCCAGCTTTTCGCTTTGGAGAGCTGTTCGTTCGTGAGCTTGCTGCGCAGCCACGGCACCAGATACAGCGACACAATGCCCGCCGCAAGGCTGATGACCGCCTGCGCGAGCTTCGTCAGGTCCAGCAGTACGACTTCCTGTCCGTCCTGCTCTTCCGCCAGCACCGGCAACGCAAAGACCAGCGCCAGAAGTACCATCATCACGACCAACATTTTCAGCTTCTCTTTCATATTCTAATTCCCTACTTTCTTGAGCGGCACAGACAACCGCTGCGCCGCGCTCTTTGCAATTTCTTCGGACAGCTCCACGCCAACCGAATTGTACCCTTCCAGTTCTGCCGCCGCCAGCGTCGAACCGCTCCCCGCGAATGGGTCAAGAATCCGCCCACCCGGCAGACAGATTTTGCATATCTGCCGCATGATCTCTTCCGGTTTCTGCGTCTGGTGGATGCGCTGCATCCCCTGCACGTTTGCCGCCTTAAACACCCCCGGCAGCACCGACACAGGGCGATCAATCGGCAATTTTCCGTTGCTCGCCCAGACCGCAAACTCCGCCTGCTGACGGAACCGTCCTTTCTGTGGACGGCTGGTCAGTTTGTCCCAGACCAGCGTGCCGCGCCACTGCCAGCCTGCCCACTGCACCGCATCCGTGAGCAGCGGCATCTGCCGCCAATCGCAAAATGCCACCAGAACAGCGCCATCGTGACAGTGAACGCGCGCATCCGCGAATACATCTGCCATCATGTGCAGCCAGCTACGCGCATCCATCTGGTCACCGGCGAAATCCGGGAACGGGCAGTTACGCTTGGTGTTCGTGTATTTCTCCGCTGTCGAAGCAGAACGCTCGGACAGCGTCGCCCCGCCGCTGGAATACGGCGGGTCTGTAATCACCGCGTCAAACGCGGGCCCATTGTAATGGGAAAGAAACGCCCGGCAATCGCCGTTGTAAAGCTCAATCATGGAAGTGCTCCTTCTGAAATTTTTTTCGACACGTTTTACAGTTTCGCGCATTCTCGCACAAGGGGTTTCCTTGCGCCCAAATTCGCCCCGCTGTATAATCATTTCATGCGTAGTCGGGCAGGCAGAACCGGCGCTGCACTTCCAATCTTCGCCGATTCTGCCCCGGATGCGTCTTCTGGCCGGAAAACGCATCCTTGCCCGCCTATGCGCCCACGCATGAAAGCGTGGGTTTTTTAATCCTCCCCAGCCTTGCAGCAATATTCCCCGCTGACCCAGCCGGTATATCCCTTATACGTCGTCTTGATCCAGCCCGCTCTCGTTTCGAGCGCGATGATCACAGCTCCATCCGGGAGCATCTGCATATATTCGCCGCGGACATCCGGCCTTCTCCTCATCCGCAAACCCGTCTGGGCACAGACGATGTATACCGTGCCCGTCGGTGCCGCGTCAGCATTTTCTGCCACCACAATCATCCGATGCACCCCCAGCCCGTTCCATCCCGCCTTCGCCGTCAGCGCGGTTTCGACCACGCCGCCCCGGCTCTTGCTTGAGTGGATGACCGTGCCCTGCTCCGTCACCAGCCCGGTGTGGCTCACGTCGCCCATGCCCACGCCCATGAACGCCAGCATGCCCGCCTTCGCGTCGGAAATGCCAGCCTTCCGCCAGATCAAATGGCGATACTTCGGAGCACTGTCAAAGCTGTTCCAAAGCTCGTTTGTGCCCGCCGTCGTGTAGCGCTTGTCGCCGCCCGGCGCTGTGCGGATGACCTTCTTGATGAGGTTGATGCAGTCCAGCTCGCTGTACGCCGTCCCGATCAGCCCCCGCGCCACGCGGATGGCTTCTTCTGCCTGAATCATCGGGTTCACCCCCCTTGCGTCACTCCGTCACGAGGTCTTCGCAACCGCTGTCGATCAGGACTTCCCTGACCTTCTCCTTGAGCAGTCGCGGCACCTGCGCAAAAATCTTCTTCCCAAGCATAATCTGCTGTGCCCAAATCATAGCCATCATATCTTCTTCCTTTCCGCTCATCACGAGCAATCCAAAAATTTTAAGCATATACAATCTCGCTCATCTCGAGGATGCATTGCAGTAGGGTTTCGTTCTGGTCTTCGAGCGCTTTAATGCGCTCCTCTTGCGTCGGTTGTGGCTCTCCCGGTTCCGGCACTTCCGGCTCGACGTACACACTGCCGTCGTCGGAGAGCTGCACCGCGTTGTCAAGGGTGCGGTAAACGGTCGTGTAATCGCTAAAATCGCCGAGCCGGGTCACGCCATCCATGCGCCACGTCGTAAAGCCCGTTGTTGGAGCGTCGGTGATACCGCCAAGCTCAATAACATGTTCACTGCGCCGCGAAAACGTTACTTCCCGGATTTCGTCCGATGCGTTTATCTTGATTTTAATCATTGCATATCCTCGTTTTCACAGTCAATTCCGTTCCTATTCGGTTCATATTTTTACCCATGTAATTTGTTTAGCGCCGTTTATTTGTACGCCCAAAAACGCCTCGCTGCCGGCACCAACGCCCACATAGTATGTGTCCGAATAAAAACTTCCCGGCCAGCTTCCGCCACTAAGTCGGATAAAACCGCCATAATCAACAGGCACCGTATTTCCTTTGCTTTTTTCTGCATAAAAACCACCTGACTTTATCGAGCCGATAGCATTTTTTATGGATTTAACCGCTACGGCGCTGGCGACTTTTTTAGACAAGTCCGTGCTTGCCATAATCTCTTCTAACGTCAGTGCGTCGGATTGATTGACTTTATCGTCCTTTAGCTGATTAACTGTCTCCTCATCCGCCGCGCCGATGTTCTCCCTCGCCTGCGTCTTTTGCGCATCATTAAGCGTCTGCGCCGTATACAGCACCGCTTCCTGCGGCGCATCCCTGCCGGGGTCGCCCTTCTCCCCCTTCTCGCCCTTTGCACCGGGATCGCCTTTCTCTCCTTTCTCTCCCTTTGCGCCGGGCTCACCCCGAAGCGACGCTTTCTGCTCATCCGTCAGGCTTTCAAAAGTCACCTCGCCGTCCTTGCCCTTCGGCCCTTGCGGGCCGGTGGCTCCGGTCTCGCCCCGCGGCCCTTGCGGCCCGATTGCACCCGTTTCACCCTTCGGCCCTTGCGGGCCGGTCGCGCCCGTTTCACCCTTTGGCCCTTGCGGGCCGGTCGCGCCCGTTTCACCCTGCGGTCCCTGTGCGCCGGTGTCGCCTTTCTCGCCTTTCGGGCCTTGCGCGCCGACAAATTCCCCGTTGTCGAGCTTCTTTTGCACGTCGTTTGCAACCTTCTGCGCACCGCTCGCAGCGGAAATGGCCTTTCCGGCAGCCGTGTTCGCTGCGCCTGCCGCCGCCTTACAAGCGTCAAACTGCGCCAGCAGCTCGGCAAGCGACGGAATCACCTTTTCCTCGTCGATGATCGTGTCCGTGCTGTCCTCCATCACCCGTATCACGCAGCCGTAAAGCGGGATCTGCGTTTGCCCGTCCTCGTCCATCAGCGACAGGATAATCGACACGTCGCCCCGCTCTGCGTAACCGGTCTTCGGCAGCGTCACAGATACCACGTTGGCCTGCACACTGCCCACCTGCTTTTGCAGGCTTGCGCGTCCCGGCAGGATCATGCTCAGCCACGGCTGCATCCCGGTCAGATCGGCGGGCTTGCCGCCGTCCAGAACCACGATCACAAAATCGTGCGCCTGACGGCTCGAAAGCGTCGCCAGCGCCCTCAGCCGTTCCACCGGCGGCGAATCCTCCTGCAGATCGACTGCGCGGCGAATCTTCCATCCGTCCATCTTCTCCTCCTCAATACTGTCTGCCCGTCTGGCAGGATATAAAAACCTGCGCGCTCCAGCTCGCGCGAATGTGTGCCAGTCCCTGCGCGTTTCCGCTCTGGGGCTTCGGGCGCACGGCAAAGCTGTGGAATGTTCCCCGGCTGATTCTCCCGTCTGCGTCCGTGGAAAGATACGGTGCAATATCGACGACGCCATTTTCAAAGGCGCTGCCCGGCACCTCTTTCCCGTCAACCTCGACCGTGTATGCGCTCGTCATCGGCCCGGAATAGATGCCGTATTCAATCCCATGCAGGTGCTCCGGAATGGTCACGTCATGCGCATGCGCCGGAATGTTTACGCTGTGCCGATGTTCCGGCAGATTGAGCGTCTGAGACGGAACCAGCAGGCTGATATTCATCTCGTGGTAGTGCGAAAATTCATGCCGATGAATCATGCCGTGCCGGTGGCCGCCGAGGCCGTGCGTGTGGCTGTCAAAGCTGTGCCAGTGACCCATGCCGTGGCTGTGCGCGCCGGTGCTGGTCGTGCTGCCCGCGCCGTTGTAGCTTGTATACCCCGTCTTGCCGACGGAAACGCCGTCAAAAGTGTGCCGGTGCGTGTTGTTGGAGCCATGAGAGTGCTTTCCTGCTTCGTCCGTCGAGGTCATCGCGCCGCCTTCGTTTCGGCTGACGCCGGTATTTCCGCCTCCTCCGGAACCGGTCGAGCCGCTCGCGCCGTCCGTTTCCGACATGTTGTCGCCGCCGGACGTTTTCGCAAAGCCCGTATGCGCGTCGACCGCCCCATCCTGCATGGGCGAACCCGTCATCTTCACCTCGGATACCGTGCGCTTCTCGACGGTCAGCGTCGCGCCGCCTCCTGCCTCGCTTGTCTGCGTACCGCCTCCGCTGGCCTGCGTCGTCGTCACCGTCCCGCCGCCGCCCTTTGCGCCCTTGCTGTCCGCCCGAAAGCTCGACAACGTGACCTTCAGCATGATGGCGTTGATATGTACCATGTCGTCCGGGATGTAGATATCGCCCTCGGCGGGCGTTTCCGCGTCGGCGTTCTGCTCGATGCCGCCGGAATAAAATGTCGTGCTGCCCTGCCCGTAGAGCTGCTCGATGCGCGAGATTCTTTGCAACTGAGCGATGACGGAAGCCACGTCCGCGCTGCGGTTGGCGATAGTCAGCTTCGCGTTCCAAGGCTCTGTGATGGGCTTGGGATAGTGGATTTCCCGCACCCGCGCACGAATCGTCAGTTCATAATCGAGGTAGATGATTCGAGCCATGCGTCCCGCGTAAAAAGCATCCATCTTCTCGCCTGTCAGGATTGATATATCTTTACAGGTTATACTATAACTGACATGGGGATTGCAGCACAGCTCAAGCGCCGCGTGCCCTTGCGCCAGTAGCGTCGCCGCGTCGGTGATGGTCGTGTCCACATACGGCTTGCTGACCACGCCCCAGAGTGCCTGCGTCGGGCTGTCGATGTACGCCATACCGCCGTTCACGCTCTTGATGTTCAGCTGGTTCACGCCCTCACCATAGCCCAGCGGATAGAGCCGTGTCGCAAAGTTCGTGTCGAGGACTTCCTCGGTGATTTCCTCCATGTTTCGGCTGTACCGCAGCTCCGTCGCGTCGGTATCGTCCGCCCGCACGACGTTCAGCGTCCACGGGTAGCTCGTTGTGTCCGTCGTCATCAGTGCATCTGGGATCGGCTCAATCAGCTTGAGCAGCGCCGAAAGCAGTCCTTCGCTCGCAAAGCTGTACTCGTAGAGCGTCGCAAAGTCGCAGCGCCCGAGCTTCCAGCGCGCTGTCTGCTGGCACGCCAGCACCTGCCGGATACAGCTTTCCAATGGCTGCCCGTTGCCGCCGATCTGCATGTAGGTCGGCGTGATATCGTCCGAAAGCGTGCAAAGCACCTGATCGCATTTGAGCTTCTTCGTGCCTGCCCTGCCGTATACGCCCTTGGGAATCTCCGTCACGCGGAACAGGTCAATTCGTTTGCCTGCCGCGTCGAAGATTTCCACGAACTGACGATAGCCGAACGAGCCGATATCTTTCGTCGGCACGGTCACGGTCACGCAGGAAAGCGGCGTGTCCTTGAGCTTCAGATCGCTGATCTCCGCCGTCCGCAGCTCACCCGTGCATCTTAGATTCAGGTCGTAGATTTTTGGGTATCTCATAGGTATCTGCCCCTCGCCGTCAGATGGACGCTGCACGCCTTTTCCGTTTTGACCGTCACCGCGTTCCTGCCCGGCGACAGCAGCAGGTCGTCGTCGCTGTCCGTCGTCCGCATCGCCATCGCCGAGCGTGTGCCGCCGTCCACGCCCTCGATTTCCAGCAGCAGGATATCCTCCTGCGCATACCGCGCGACCAGCGTTTCGCCCGCCGTCATCCCCAGCCCCGTAAAATTAAACCGGCAGGTCGGCGTTTCCACCGTCGCCGTGTTCATCGTGCCGGATGCACATGTGACACGGAACGCGAGCATGGTTTCGGCGTTCCCCTGAACGCCGAGCGCCGCGCTTTTCGCCGCGTTTGCGCTCGTCTGAAACGTCACGCTGTCCTCGCTGACGGCGTAGGCGAACGGCTGGCAGGTAAACGCGATTGCCGCCTCACCGCTTGCCCAGTCGTCGTCCATCAGCGCCGCTTCGTCGCTGATGGACGCGATGAAATACCGATCCGGCAGCGCGTCCAGGATCAGCTTGCCGCGCCCGTCCGTCCCGCAGAGCCACGCCGTCACATCGCTCGCGCGCCGGAGCAGCTCGTCGGTCGGGATGGGCGTATCGTCGCCCGATGTATTCAGGAAATAGAGTTTGCCCTTGAGCCGCTTGGTGCTGAACGTCCGCCCCTTCCAGCGCAGCGTGCCGTGCCGCCCGCCGATGCTTGTCTGCGGGATGCTCTGCGCCGGAATGAACGGATAGGCGGACGGCAGAAACGTCACATCAAAATCGTCGCAGTGTTTCCCGTTGAAGGAAAACAGCGGACTTTCTCCCTGTGCAATCACAACCCCCTCAGCTCCTCTCTGACCCGTTCGCCCAGCTCGGAAATGATCTCCTGTTTCTCCTGTTCGCTCCTGACGTGCCAGTCGCCCGTCACGTTGATGGTCACCGTCACAGTTCGTCCGCCGCCTCCGCCCGGATTCCATGGCGCATCCGGCCAGCCGGTATCTATGCCGGAAAGCGCGCCCGTCATGGTATCCACCATGCTCGCGCGCACCTCTTCCAGCGGGCCCAGCGCGTCGTCCTCGCGGCTGAGTACGCCCTCTCCGATGCCGCCCGGAATCCACGCGCCGACCTCATCGGCAAACACGCCGGAGGGCGAATGGATGCGCAGCGCGCTCTTCGTCCGACTGACCGCTGTGCGCGCCATCTGCACCATCTGGCTGTACAGCTCGCCCGACGTGCTTCGCACGCCCGCAGTGATGCCGCGCACCATGTTCACGCCGATGTCATAGCCTTGGGTATACGACAGTGCCGCGCCCGCCTTAGCGGCTGCATCGCCTGCCGTCGTCTGCATCTGCACATTCAGGATCGGCCCCGCCACAGCGACCGCCGAGCAGATACCGCCCATGAAGCTGTTCGCAACGGTCTTGCCCGCGTCCGCCGTCAGGGTATCGGTCGCTGTCGTCACCGCATTATCGCCGAGCGTCTGCACACCCAGCGTCAGGATCGGGTTCTGGTTGGCGATTCCCGTCACCATGCCGCCGACCCACGTTTCCGTGATGGTCGTGCCGCTCTCCGCCGTCAGCGTCTGCGCCGCTGCCGTCATCGCCGAGCTTGCCGCGTTGGTCGCCGCCGTCGTGACCGCTGCGCTGCCCTCGGTGAGGCCGGTTTCCATGCCGGTCGTCAAATTGCCGCCGCTGGTCTTGGCGTCGCCCTTCGCCTTTTCCTCGTCGCCGCCGCCAAACCAGCCGGTGATGGTATCCCAGATGCCGCTTCCGAGCTTTGCCAGCCCGTCGATTGCGCCGCTGATGCCGCTGGAGATCGTGCTGCCGACGCCGCCCCAGTCAATGCCGGAGATCGCCGTCTTGGCGGCTTCAAAACCGGCTGACAGCCACGCGCCCGCCGTATCCAGCACGGTTTCAACGCCGCCCTTGATGGCGGTTCCGACTTCGTTCCATGGAATCCCTGCTACATAGGTCTTGGCTGCATCGAATCCGGCTGACAGCCAACTGCCCGCCGTATCCAGCACGGTTCCAACGCCCGTCTGGATAGCCGTTCCGACTTCGCTCCACGGCAGCCCCTCGGCAGCGCTCTTACCAAGCCCGAACAGGCTCGAAAGCCAACTGCCCGCCGCGTCGAGCACGCCGGTCACGCCGTTCCATATTGCCGTGCCGATGGCACTCCAATCCACATTGGCAATGGCCGAATCCTTGCCCAGCCCGAACAGCCCGGACAGGAAACTGCCTGCCATGTCCAGCACGCCGGTCACGCCGTTCCATATCGCCGTGCCGATATCCGCCCAGCTGATTTCGCCCGCCGCCGTCTTGCCCGCTTCAAACAGGCTTTTCAGCCAGCCGCCCGCCGTGTCCAGAATCGACTGGATGCCATCGTGGATGGACGTGCCCAGTTCGCCCCAATTCACGCCCTTCGCCGCCGTCCAGCCTGCCGTGAAGATGTTCTTGAGCCATTCGCCCGCCGCGTCGAGCGCGCCCGTTACGCCGGAAAGAATCGACGTTCCCAGCGCCGTCCAGTCATAGCCGGAAATGACCGCCGCCGCGTTGTCCCAGCTCTGTTTCAGCCCTTCTCCGTCGAACAACGCCCCCAAGAACGTGCCGACCGCATCCGTGACCGTGGTCAGTACGTCGCCCACCGCTGAAATGGCGGTCTTAATGCCGTCAATCGCGCCGAGTACCTTGCCTACCGCTTCTTCGCCGAAAGCAGCCGTCAGACCGGCAGAAAACGCTGCCGTGAAGCCTGCGCCGCTTTCCAGCGCCGCGCCGAAAGCCGTCACGCCGTCGCCCAGCTTGGCGACCATGCCCTGCAAAGCGTCGCTGTGCGTATACGCCAACGCAGCCGCCGCGCCCAGCCCGACCACGAGCGGGTTCACGCCGGAGAGCAGCGTCAGAACCTTGCCGCCGCTCAGCAGCAGGGGACCCGCCGCAGCAGCCATCGCGCCGATGCGGAAAATGGTATTCTTCGTGCCGTCGTCCAGCGCGTTGAACTTGCCGATCAGGTTGGTAACGCCCTGCACCACGCCGCGCGCGGCAGGCATCAGCCAGTCGGACAGCGCAATCGCCATGTCCTGCGCGCCGCTTTCAAGGATCGCCAGATCGCCCTTGAGGTTGTCGCCCATCGTGGCAGCCATATCTTCTGCCGCGCCGCCGCAGGCATACATGCCCTCGGTCATCGCGTCCAGCGCGTCGGGTCCCTGCTTGAGCGTCGCCAAAATGCCCTTGAGTGACTCGTCGCCGAAGATTGCGCCCAGTGCCGCGTCGCGCTGGCTGGCGGTCATGCTGCTGGTCGCCTTGTCGATATCGCGGATGATCGCGGCATACGAGCGATAGCTTCCGTCCGCATTGGTCAGCGCGACTTTGGTTTTACCGATAGCGATTGCGCCGTTCTTGGCGTTGTTCTTCATGTCGCGCAGCATCGCGTTCAGCGTCGTGCCGCCCTGACTGCCCTTGATGCCCGCGTTCGCCAGCACACCCATCGCTGCCGCAGTATCTTGCAGCGTCATGCCGAAGGCGTCCGCCGTCGGCGCGGCGTACTTCATCGCCTCGCCCAGCCCTTCGACGGTCGTGTTGCTGTTTGCCTGCGCATAGGCAAACACATCGGCGGCTTCGCCCGCGCGTTCCGCCGCCAGGCCAAACGGCGTCATCGTATCGGTCACGATATCCGAGGCTTTCGCCAGATCCATGTTGGCGGCTGCCGCCAAATTCAGCACGCCGGGAATACCGGCGATGACCTGCGCATCGTCCCATCCTGCCAGCGCCATGTAGCCCATCGCGTCGGCGGCTTCGCTTGCGGAAAACTTTGTCGTCGCGCCCATCTCGCGTGCCGTGTCGCGCAGCGCGTCCATCTGCATCTGCGTCAGATTCAGCGACGACATCAAGCCGTAGACGTTCGACATGCTCGCATCAAAATTCATGCCGACCTGTAAAGCCGCCTGCCCCACGTCGAGCAGTTTGCCCGTGATGTGCATGGTCAGCGCGCGTCCTGCCGTTTCCGCCGCTGCGCCGATGGAACCCAGCGCGTCCGCCACACCGCCGGAGGCAAAGCCGGAGAGCTGCTCGCCCGCCATGTCGATGGCACTGTTGAAGCTGGACATGTCCAAATCCATGTACGCCATGATCGTACCCGCGCTGATATTCATGCCCATGCTCATCCAACTCACCTCCTTTGCGGCCTGAATCCGCTTTTTGGCAATCAAAAAAGGTCTTTGGAAATAACCGTCTCGCTTCGGTCATCTCCAAAAACCTTGGAAAGAAAAAGCTGACGGAGCGCCCGCTCCGTCAGTGTGTCAGCCCATCAGCCGACGAATCATCTCCGCCGCCTCGGCGTTGGTCGTCGCGTTCTGCCTGCCCTTCTGCTTTTCCAGCCGCGCCGGTCTGCCAAAGTCCGGCTCGCGCTTTTCCCGCGCCTGCTGAATCATAAACAGGCAGGTTTCGTCTAGGCAAAACGCTGCGTACTCGTCCTCAATCCCCATCAGGCTGCTGGGGCGCTGCTTGTACGTCGTCGCCAGATGGATCAGGCTGACGATTTGCGGACTGAGAACGAAAGGCTTCCAGCACTTTCGCACCCTTGATGGCGTACAGATAGATTTGATCCGCCTGTTCTTCGGTCAGGTCAAGTCCTGCCGCTTTCAGCTGCTCCATCGTCGGCTCGGCGAGCGCTTCCTCGACGACAAGACGCATAACCTTCGCCGTTTCCTCAAAAGTCGCGTTTGCGCGGCTCTTGTTCAGCCCTTCGTAGAGCTTCTGCGCCGCCGCGATCAGCGGGTTGGGAATCTTGCCCGCGCGGATCATGCCCGTCAGGCTGGCGCGCTTGAGCCTTGCCACAAACGGCTGCTCCTCCGTCCAGCCCGGCAGCGTGACGATCTCGCCGTTCGCCGCCTTTTCCAGCGCGGCAAGGTTGGTGATGTGCGTGTCCTTTTTCGTGGATGCCATACTGTGAAAACCTCCTTTTGTTGGATAGCCCCATTATAGGGCTTTATTCGTTTTCTGTCCTTTGACGCAGTTCTTAGGTCGGCAGTTCGTCCAGCGGCGTGATGGCGATGGGCGATTCGCCGATCTTCGGTCTGCTCTTGAGCTTATACTCCGGCGCGAAAAAGTCGCCGTCCTTGATCTCGATATCGGCGGGCGCACCCTTACAGTGTTCGCAGGTGAATTTCAGGTAGCCCGTCGTTTCGCCGTCGCCGTCCTTCTCCTCGGTATAGATGTTGACCGTGAACGGCGTTCGGTTCACCACCTCGCCCATCTTCGGACCCGTGTATCCTTCAAACTTGCCCTCCGCGCCGGTCGTACTCACGCCGCCGTCCACCAGCGCAAACACGGGCGGACTCATGACCATATCCTTCATAGTCAGGTCATAGCCCTTCGTCAGATCCTCCGTCTTGAGCTGCGCCAGCAGCCTGTTCAATTTGCGCAGCTCCTTTTCTTCGCCTTCCGAGACAAAGGCTTCCAGCTTCATCTCGTTGGCGGTATCGACCACATAGGTCTTGGGCGTGTTTTCCTCCGTCACCAGCTCCACGCGGGCGACATTCGCCAGCGGAATCTGCACAATCTTCTCGTTTGCCATACTTCCTCCTTACAAAATCGCGCGCAGCGCCTGATATTCAAGCGTCTGGCTGCGCGCGTCAAAATCTTCTTCCAGCATCTCGATGCCCTCGTTGCCCGTCGGTCGAAGCTGGCTTTTCAGCCCGCGCATGATCCGCCTGACCTCCGCCACGAAAGCGGGCAGGTCGCCGCCCACGCGCGGCACAAAGCAATAGAGCGTCACCGTCCGATAGCCGATTCCCGCCGCGCCGGACATACCGCGCGCGTATGCGCCGCCTCCTCGGACGACCACATACGGCGCGCGGCACTTGCCGGTCGCCACGCCGGGCTTATAGGTCAAAATGCCGGATGCGGTCAAGTGCTCCATTGCCCGCTGGCATGCGTCCATCTATCTGACCACCTTCCGCAAGTCGTCCATGATTTTCTGCTCGTTCGCCTGCACGGTCGCCCAGAGGATCGCGAACCTGCCTTCATGCCCCAGCTCCAGATACGCGCTGTATTCCATGTTGCCGGATACGCCCATGCGCAGCTTCTTCCCCTGCCAGCCGGAGTATCCGGTGATGGTCTGGCGCGCAAGCCCCGTCCTGTCTGTCCATCCGGCGTTGCGCTTGGCTTCTCCCTCCATGCGCGCCGCCGCGTTCTGCCCGACCTTCTCGGCGGCGAACATGCTGCGTTGCTTGATGGCGGACATGTTCGCGAGAAAATCCTTTGCGTCAATCCGCAATCCCATCCGGCTCGCCCTCTTTCAGCACCACATCGCAGAGGATGCCCATCTGCACGTCGGCGCGCAGCACCGTGTACCATCTGCCCGCGATGTTCAGCCCGTCGCCCTCCTGCAAGCTCCGCGCCGTATCGCCGAGGGCACAGCACAACCTCGGCGCGTCCATCCGGGCGATTACGCCGGGAATATCCACCAGCACATTGGCGGTCTGACCGCGCTCATAGCGCACGCCGTACACGCAGCCGATCTTCTGCGCGCCGCCTATCGGCACGCCGTTCGCGTCCCGCTGCACGCGCCAGACCGGCACGCAAGCCGCGCCATACGCCGCCAGCGCGCGCCGGAACGTCGCTTCCGCCTGCCGTATTGCAAAGCCGCTCATCATGTGCCGTCCGCCCTTCCTGCCGGTTTCGTTCGGTTCGGGCGCACGCTCCGCGCTCTGCTCAGCCAGTAGGCGCGCTGATCCGGCAGCTCCGTGCCGCCCGACAGCCGCACCGCCGAGTTCTCCGCTTTGCGGATCAGCACGTCATACGCCGCGCGGCGCACATCGCCCTCGTGCAGCTCCAGCAGCATCGCAAGCTGCGCGTCCGTATACATCCGGGCGGATGCGGGCGGCGACATGCAGCCGCAGCCCGTTTCCGTATCCCCGTCCGGCGTGTCAAGCTCCTCAGTCAGCAGCTTGAGCCGTTCAAGGTCAGTCATGCTTTTCACCTCGTCTGCAAAAACGTCCGGCTTTGTGCGCTTCCGGCTTCACGTGGGGCTTATCGCTCGCCCCCGTGTCCCCTTCTCTGTCATTAGGCCTCACGTTTCAATTTGGCACGGAATCCCCATGTTGGAAGCCCGTTTGCAGGCTTCCAGCAGGAACGCCTGTACATCCGCCTGCACGTCTTCGCTGTTTCCCCGCACATAGTCCGCGTCCAGCACGTCCACGTTCAGGCTGAGCGACGTGGCGCTGTACGTCGCATGCAGCATCACCTTCTGGTTATTGCTCGCGTCGCGGATATCCGCGTTCAGGCTGATGCTTTCCCTTGTTTTCAGCATTCATCAGCCCTCCCCGTCCAGCGTCGCATCCTTCGCCGCAAGGCTCACGCGGAAGCCGTCGAGCTTATTCTTCGGAATCCAGAGTTCATGGAACTTGCGATAGTCAAGGTGCCACGCGCGCGCCTTCTGCCATGTTTCCGGAGTGAACAGGCGCATCTTATCGGTCTTGGAAACCGCAATCGGCGCACTGCGCGGGCAGATGATCCAGTTGATTGCCTGCGCGCCCTCCGCCTTGGCATAGCCGCCCTTGTCCGCCTTGTTGATGGTGATGCGGCTGTTCATGCGCGCGGTCGGCGCGGGCAGGATCGGCACCTCGTCGATCACCTTCACGCGGGTTTCAATTTCGCCGCGCTTGAAGTTGGTTACGTCGAGCTTCTTGGCAATTTCCGTGCTCGTGGAGAGCATCGTGGCAATCGTGCTGGAGAGGATCACGACCAGCGGCACGTCGCTGCCCACCGCGTCGCGCACGCCGCCGATATCGGTCTGCAATTCCTTGTAGACCGAATTGGCCGCCGCCGTATACGCGCTTCTGCGCTCCTTGCCGACCAGCGCGACGATCTTGCTCAGGCGGTAAGCGTCCACCTCCGGCACAACCTTCGTGCGCTGGAACTCGCCCGCCAGCATACTCATCAGGTCATACACGCCGCTTTCGTCCACGTCCATCTCGTCCACGGTGAAGCCGGTGCCGCGATCCTGCGTCAGCTTCTCTGTCTGATAGACCAGCGTCACGTCGCCATCCGCAAAACCGTTCTGTCGGTCGTAATCCTTGAGGCCGTCCATCGTGATCGACGGAATCTTGATCTCGTCGCCGCCGCTGTACTTAACGGGACCCGCGTTCCCTTCCATAAAGCCGGTCACCGCGCCCTGAATCATTGCCTCATCCAGCGTTTTCTGAATCAGGTCAACCTTTGCAATGTTGTTCGCCATCTTCTTTTCCTCTCTTTCTTAGCAAGCACCCATGATGTTCGCCCGAATCTTTGCGTCGAGCGCGTCCTCTGCGCCGCCGTTTCTGCGGGCAAAGTTGCCCGTGCTGCCCGTACCCGTGCCGCCGCGCAGCTCCGGCACGGCTTCCAGCACCTTGGCAACCGCCGCGTCGAGCTTGTCCTGCGCATCCGCCGCGTCAAGGTCGATGCCCTCCGTATCGCACATGCGCAGCACATACGGGATGCGTTCCTTCGGCACGCCCGCCAGCGCCGCAGCCGTTCGAAGTTCCGCCTGAACCGCGCGCGCGTTCGCTGTCACAACACGCGCCGCGAGGTCATCCGCCTTGTCGTCCTTCTTGGGTTCATCCTTCGGGACAGGCTGCTCCTTGCCAGCGGGTGCAGCCGTCTGCGCTGCTTTCGCCGCAGCATCCCCGGTCTGCTCGGTCGTTTCGGGCTGCTGGTCATCATGCTGCTCCCGCTCGTTTTCAGCGTCGGTAGCGGGTGCGCCATCCGGCACGCCGTCAGGGGCAAAACAAAACATGCGAAAGGGGTTAAACATTTTTTCGTCCTCCTGTCAAAATTTTTGGTATGTAAAAAGCGCGCCCTTGCGGGTGCGCTCAGAATATTTACTTATCTTTTTTACGGTTCGACTACCTCGAACATCTCTGGCGGATAAAGATAATCCTCTCCGGAATCATCCATAATGCGATACCAGCCTTTTTCAACAGAAAGCACATCATAAATCTTACCTTTCGTTGCAATTAAAAAGCTGGTTTCGCCTTTGTATTTAATCTTCATCCAACCACCTCTTTACTTTATGCTTAACCTGCCCAACATCTTCATTGGCGAACCAGTGAACTTCGGCTTTCCTATCGCCATCCGGGGTATCAAGCGTCGCAAAGCCCTTAACGTGCTGCCATTTTCTCGCATCGCCGCCACATTGCTCACTTAATCCTTCCGCTACTCCGTCATGCAGCGAAGTCCGTGAACCATATCCAGCAAATACTTCCCGATTCTGGATTCGCGAACCCTCTTTGAACCGATAATAGTCGCCTGTCGCCGGATCATATATATCGTAGTTTTTCGATTTTGCGCCCAAACTGCGGAGGATTTCCACATCAGGCAACTTCATTGTACCACGGGCATCCAGTCGGGTCAAGGCAGGTTTTCCGACTTTCCATTCTCCGAACGCCGCATCCAGCTCCGCATCCTCGCCGCCGTCCACCCACGCGCCGAGCCGATCCGCCACGTCCGAAATCTCCGGCACGACCTGCCACGTCGCGCAAAGGCACTGCGCATGCGGCATGGGTACGTCGTCAATCGGGAAGTTTCCGCGCCCCAGTCCTTCGTCGTGACTGGCGTATGTATCGCAGATATCTTCTCCAAATCGGGCGACCTGCCGCTCGTAGTGGCTGGGGCTGAGCTGCCAGTGCATCGCGCGACAAAACGGGTTTGCCTTCGCCGCCGCCATGTTCGCCGCCCAGTATGCGTGGTTAATCGCCGTACGTGCCAGCCGCTGCGCGTTGTAGTCGATCTGCCGGTCAAAGGGGATATCCGGGTAAAGCGTCAGCCAGCTGACCGGCATTTTCGCTTTCGGGCTGACATACGCCTCCAAGTCCTGCGCGATTTGCAGCGCGCTGCGATGCTGGGCGATCCCCTGCGTCAGAATGTCCTCAATGCTGCCTTGCAGCTGGTCGGTGCGGTTCCATATCCGGCGCGACAGGCTTTTTCCGTCGCGGTACATCCGCCCGTCGATCAACATTCGCAGCGCCGCGTCCGGCGTGCGGGAAAATGTGCCGGTAAAGCTCCCGTCCACGCCGACCATCGCCAGCGCGTCATTGAGCCACCCTTCCACCGTATCACCCGGAAGCCCTGCCGACTTTCGCATGCCGGAGAGGATCGTGCCGCCCAGCTCGCCGCGCAGCTGCTCAATGCGCTTTTCAAGCGCTTTTTGGTAATCCTTCACCCAGCGCTCGGTCAGCGTTCCCGCTCTGGTCGCTTCCGCCCGCTTCGCCAAGTCTCGCGCCGCCTGTGTGTAGATGCCCTGAATCTTCTTGCCGGTGATGTCGATGTTCTTCAGATGCGCCGCGCGGGCGGCAGCCATGCGCGCTTCAAAGTCCTTGTAGGTCATCCCCTGCGCCATGCTGCCGCTCGCTCCTTTCCTTTTGCGCGTTTGTCGCGTTTAACGCGCGTTTTCAGCGCGTCCGCGGCTTTCCGCGTGGGATTTTAGCCCCGCGCACCATCGGGCGTTACAGGGCGTTTTTTCGGGCAATCAAAAAACGCCCCGTTTGGAGCGTTTCTGCGATTTGATTGTCTTTTAGCGGAGACTCGGCAAAAGCCAGAGTTCATCCACATAATCGCCCATTTTCGTAGGCAAAACTGTCCCGGCTTTAATCTTTTCGATAAGATCTTTGGGCACCGTAAAGCTGATGACCTTGCTCTCGCTGCCATCCTGCATATCTGCAACCGCCCAATATTGAATCTCGTCGTACTGGTCTCCGCCGCCATCCTTGATGAAATTGACAACCGTGTAATAGTTCTGATTAACCGTCATCTTCTTGGTTGCGCTTGACGTAATCTTGTACTTGAGCACGCAGATACCATCCGTCTCCGTCAAATCCAGCAGCTCGCCATAGTCATTGAAGCCTTTCTTGTTTTCCGGCTCAGCGGTTGGTTCAGCCGTTGCTTCCGGCATTTGCGTCGGTTCGACCTCCGCCCTTTCCGGCGCGTCCGCCGTATTGCCGTCCACCACAAGCTCTGTAAAGCTCAGCCCCTCCGCATCCTCAAACACGGCGTGTACCGTATGCGTGGTTTTCTGTTTTTCCAGCTTGGCTGTAAACGAGCCGTCAATCGTGTAAACCGTGCGCTCGCGTTTCACGTCAAAACCGAAAAGCGGCCCGCTGATGGTCTGCCCCGGATACATTTCTTCCAGCGCGCTGCTCAACAAGCCTTTCGCTTCCTTGGCTTTCTCCGATCCGGTCGTCGTTTGCTCCTTGTAGTAGGCGTTGGCCTCGTCTGCAAGCGCCTTGACTTCCTCAAGGGTCATGCTCTCATAATCCACCTGAGCCGGTTCGGCCACCGCCACACTCCCCACGCACAACAGTGCGGCTACCCCGGCCGCAATCGCAATCTTCCGCATGATCTTCGCCCTCCTTGGAACGCATTTTATTACCAACAGTATATCATCATTCCAATTTGGATTCAACCATTTCCGCGCGGATTCCATCTTCAAACCCATCATCCAGCATTTTCTGCTCGCTGACAATCTGCGCAAGTTCGGAATCGCTGTCCTCATTGGGATGCCACTTGCGCATATAGCACTTCCGGCTGCGCGCCTGCTGGCTGACCTCCTGCAGGTCAAGCGTCCGTTCCGCGTCCTCGTCGTCTGCGATGGGGTAACGATGGTCGATGCTCACGGTAAAGTCAAGCGCGGGCAGGCTGTCCGTTCCATAAGCGCCCGCCATCTTCACCAGCGCCTGCACCATCCAGCGAAGCGCCGCATCCCACTCGTTCCACTTTTCCTCGCACCTCGTCGTCAGCTCCCAGTACAGCGCTTTCATTGCCTTGCCGGATGCCGCGAAGCCCTTGAGCTGTTCAAGGGACACATTCGGCACGGACAGCAGGCTGTACATGTCGTTCTTGTCCCGGTTCAGCGCGTTCTCGATGCGTTCATTATAGGAAAACTGCGCTTCAAGGATTTTCGCATCGACCTGATGGTCACTGCTGGGGTCTGTCTGCGCGTCGATGATTGCGCCCGGCGCGATCTTCACCCTGTCCATCGTTTCCTGATTCGCATCACGGAAAACCCGTTGTGGAAACATGTTGAATTTCAGCGCGTCGCGGTCGTCGCTTTTCAGCCGGTTATAGTCGTCCTGATTGTCCCAGAGGCGCTCCACGTCGCTCTTGCCCGTCATGTCGCCGGTCAGGCCGTCGTTGATGACGACATAGACCGGAATGAAGTCAAGCCCCGTGTCCTCGTCGCTGTGGGTCTCGCTGATTGTCCGTCCCGTGCCGTCATACAGCCCCTCGGTCAGATAGCAGCGCCCGTCCCGCAGCTCGTACTTCTGCCGCCAGATTCGCTGCTTGAGCCTGTCCTCGCTCTCGTTGGTATGATAAAAGAAGATGACCTTCGTCAGCCTGTCCACGTCCTCCGGATCGGTATCGTAAACAAATTCAAGGCTGGGGCGAAACTGAATCCCCAGCCTGCCGCCGCGCCTGCCTGTGAGCTTGAGCGCGACACGCTTGCCAATGAAGCAGTCCTTCGCCGCGTCCAGCAGCTTCTTGCTCCACTTCTGCTCTTCCAGCAGCGCGGTCAGCCAACTGCCGATGACGTCTGCGTTCGCCTGCGCCGCCTGATTGTCCTTTTCCTTGGGGACGATGCGCAGCTCCGGCTCCACGCCCATCATATAGCGCGCTTCCTTGCCGATCAGCTCCGCGATGATGTTCGTCACTTTGACGGTCGGCGTGTAGTCCAGCCCATTGGTATTGACCTGCCACCGCTGCCCATCGCCGTCGTACAGGCTGTAAAGCCGGATGATCTCGTCGATATCCCGCGTCACCTGCTGTCCGAGCAGTCCGGCAAGCTCCTGCTTGATCCAGTCCGTGCTTCCAATCTGATAAGGCTGCATCAGCGCCTCGCCCCCTTTCCGCTCACGTTGCTCGTGCGCCTGCTCCTGTAAATATGCTCGCGGTTGCCATACGCTACCGCATCGATGCTGTGGTCGTCGCCGTCCGGGTATCGCTCGACCAGCGTGCCACCCTTGTCCCGCGCGTACTCATACGCGGCGAACTCACGCGCCGCATTCGGACATGTCACCGGGTCGATGACGATCTGGTCGAGGTCGCGCAGCCAGTCATAACCCGTCTGCCGCGAGTTCTTGCCCTTCGTTACGCCGGTAATGTTGATGCCGTAGTCCGTCCGCAAATCGACGATGACCTGCTTTGCCGCGTTGTCCGCGCGGATCAGCTCGCCGTGGCGCGCAATCTTCCTGCATGCCGCCGCGATCTGCTTGGTCGTCATCTCGTTTTGATAGACTTCCTCATAGATGTACAGCGTCCGCAACTCGCCCGCCTCGTAGTAGGTCTTTTCAATCGCGTTGGGATCGACATATCCGAAGTCCATTCCGACGTTCGATTTCAACTCGAATCGCAGCCTGTCCTCCTTGGCAATCGGCTTGATGCGCAGCGCCTTGAAAACCGCGCCGCCCTCGCCGGTCGCAACGCCCAGATAGGTATGCTCATACGCGCGCGGGTTGCGCACTTTCAGCTCCTCCGCGCGCTTGAGAAAAGTCGGTCCGAGCCATGCGGCAGGGACCATCGTATAGTCGCTGTGATGAACAAAAACGCTCTTGCCGGGGTCTATTGCCCACTTGTTCACCCAGTTATTTGCGCTTTTCGGCGGGTTATAGGTGCAAACACAGAGCGCCGCCTTGCCGCCGCGAATCGCGGAATCCAGCACGTTCTCAATTTCGCCCTCGCCTGCAAACTCGTCGAGCTCTTCAAACCAGACGTATTTGAAATATTTCCCGAACGGCAGCTTGATGGATTTGATTTTCTTCGGCTCGTCCAAGCCCTTGAAAACAATCTTCTGCCCTGTCCGCTCGTTGACGATCTCCATCGGGCTGACGGTCACTCTCCAGTGGTCGCCCAGACCCAGCACATCAATCGCCCACTGCATCTGCTCAAAGACACTGCCGCGCAATGTATCTCCGACCTTGCGCAGCACCAGCGCGCAGGCGTCCTCGTCATGCTCCATTCCCGCGCTGATGCCGAGGCTTGCCGTCGAGGACTTCATGCTGCCGCGTCCGCCGCCCAAGAGCGCCTTGGTATATTCGCCGGTGTTGTCGAGCAACAGGCTTAGAACCTCGTCAAAGCACCGCGCCGTATTCTCATGCAGACGGCGGTCGATGGCTTCCAGCTCCCCTTCCGGGCGCTTGGTCTTGCCGATCAGCTTCTCCAGAACGTTTTCCCGCTTCGCCATCTTCTCACCGCCTTTCAGAAACGAGGGAACGATGGGGCTTTGCCCCAAACCCCACCAGAAACCTGAGGTTTCTGGACTTCCCACTTTATAAACTTGACATTGAACGCGCGCTTACAAAAAACTAAAAAGAGACAGTACGCCGCGTCCTGCGTACTGCCATGTGTAAGGTCAGCCACAGGCTGACAAGCGCAGCCATTGCTCGCAATGGCAAGCGCAGCCCCTCACGCCTTCGGCGGGAGGGACCGAAAAAAAGGAGGTTTCCCAGACCGCCGCGCAGGTCATGCCCCGCTTTGGCGGATGAAGCCCGAAGCATTTCGGGCATAGCTTCGCCCTCCGGCGCTCGAATCGAGGCTGGCTGGCGTTGTCGGAGTACCGTCCGACCCGTCTGTTCGGGCTTTCCGGTGTGGGGAATCCTCGACCCGCCGCCTTTCAGCCCTGCCTGTTCGCTTTCGGCCTCGTGCCGAAAACTTTCAATTCAAATAAAATTTTCTTCGGATGTGCCTCCGGCCTCAGGCCGGAATGTCGCGTGCATCGTCACTTCGCGCATGCCGCCCGGCAGGTCAAGCGCGACCGTAATCACGCCCTGCCTCGCGTCCGCGCAGGTGATCGTATGCGTCACTTCCAGCAGCGGTCCACCGACCACTTCGGTCACGCCGTTTTGCCGGACTACCTGCGTCCCCTGTACGCCGTGCCAGTACAGCGCCATGACCGCCGTCATCTGCTCCTCCGGGATCGCCTCGTAGGGGTCTCCGAGGATGCGCAGCACGCCGCGCAAATGCCGCAGCCTCTGCCACATGTCGGCGTTCATAACGCAGCCAACGAACACATAGCCCGGCATAAGGATGCGCTCGCGCTCCTGCCCGCGTGTCGTGTAATGCTCGACCGGCAGCAGGCTGTCCGCGTCGCCCAGTCCGTAAACCGCCAGTGCCACGTCGCGCTCCTCGCCGGTGCGCACATGCAGCGCGAACCACTCGCGCCCCTGATGATCTCTGTATTCACGTTTCACTGGCTTCCACCACCTTTTCCGCCGCCGTCAGGCTGGCTTCTTCAAGCTGCTTAAGCAGCTCCGGGTTATGCCGCACCTGCTCGGTAAGCTCCGCCATCAGCGCGCGGCGCACGGTTTCCACGTCCTTCGCGTAGGCACGCACCATGCGCTCCTTATAGACGGCGTTGCGCTGGTTCTTGAGCACCAGCTCGATCAGCTTGGGCAGGGGGATTTCCCCATAATCCTCTGCCGATGCGTCCGAAAGCACCTGAATCAGGTTGTCCATGACCAGTGCGTTCGCCGCGTCGGAAAGCTCAAGTCCCCGATGTTCCTGCATCGCCGTGATGATCGCGTTCGCGTTTTCGCGAGCATATTGCAGCCGCATCGCCGCCCGCCCTGTGCGCTGGGCATATCGCCCGATGGCGCTTTTGCTGATGGGGTAGCCGCTGTCCGTCGCCCAGTCCGCAATCTCCTTGTAGCTGATGGTCTTATCCAGCAGCATGCTTTCGATCTGCACGCGGATGTCGTCCGGCAGCTCGTCCATGCGGCTGACGATCCGCGTGCGCTCCCGCTTGCGTCCCATCTCTTACTGGCGCATCGGGTCGCCGAAAGCCACGCCTTCGTCGTCGAGCGTGCCTTCCATCAGGTCAATGCCCTTAGCGGTCAGGCGGACGAGCGCCTCCCTCGGCGGGTCCTGCACGAGGCTGAGAACCTCGTCGCCCAGATAGACCTTGACATAGCCCTTGTCCGCCAGATAGTAAATGTGCGAGCCAATCTCGTTCGCCGCCTGCGGGTCGTCCTGCATGAGCGCATATTCCAGCGTCCTTTGCATGACCGCCGCGCGCGGATTGCCAAACAGCAGCGTCAGCACCGCGCCGCGCGCGCACTTGCGTCTGGCAATCGCCATCTTATCCATCCCCATCTCACTTTTCCTCCCTTTTCATAAGCAGCGTGATGATCTGATCCAGCTTCTGCGTCTGCTGTGCGCTTGAACGAATGAAGTCCTCGCGCAGCGTATAGAGGAAGGGCATCTGATTGATCGTGTTATTCAGCTTGTCCTCCACCTCGGTGATGCGCTTGTCCTGTTCCTTGTCCCGTGTGTCCTTCTTATCCATGCCGCGCTTGACGAAGAACGCGAGCGCGCTAATCAGCAAACCGACGGCTCCCGTAACCGCCCAGAACACATATTCCTCCACGCTTTCCACCCCAATCAAAAAAGCCGCAGCCTTTCGGTTGCAGCCATTGTAGCATAGTTTTCCGCGCCAGTCCTTTGACGTACTTATTACACGCACGTGTTAGAGATTTTGGGATTCAGCCGTCAAAAAGACTGGTCTGTCCTCGGATTTCCCCGCGTTCGTCAATCGACGCGATGCGCTTGACCCAGCTTTCGCTGACGTCGTATTTGAGCGCCAGCGCCCGCGTATTCGTTCCGTCATATTCCTGTCGGATGCGGCGGTCGCGGATGTTTCGCAGCAGGCTGTCCAGCTTGGGAACATAGATGATCATGCCGCTGTATGATTCAACCAGCGTCAGCATGTTCTCCGTTCCCAGCAGCTCCGCCAGATCAAGCATTGTCGCATTTGTAATGTCCTCCGGCTTCACGTCGTGCGCCCAGCTTGGAATCATCCGCCGCCCTCCTTTACGCCTTTCGCTCCGCCCGGTCGCCGTCGCGCATGGCGGTCAGGCCGTCGATGACGACGCTTGCCTGTTGCGGCGTGAGGAACCGCACGTCGTCCGCCTTGCACATGCGCCGGATGTACCCGCGCAGGCGCTCCGGCTGGTCGTTCCAGCCCAACTCGCAGGTCAGCCGGAATATCTTCCGCTGCTGGGCTTCTGTTGCCCGCCCCGCGCCGCCGCCCGTCCTGATGACCGGCTGACCGCAGCGCGTTTTCAGCTCCTCAATCATCCGCCCGGCTTCCCTGCCGGACAGGGTGCGCAGGCTGTCTGTGCCGCTGATGCGGTACGCCATGCCGTGCAGATCCTCCATGTCCATTCCCAGCTTTTTGCTCAGGGCAAAGATGGCCTTGAGCTGCGCGCCCGTCACCTTAAACGCCATACCCGCCGCCTCCTTATTGCTGCCCCAGCGCTTCCTCGTCCACGTCATAGCCGAAAACGTCCTCGACCTCCAGCTTCGCGCCGACCTCGGCGATTTCGCCCGCGCTGTATTTTTTCAGCGCGTCTTTGTCAATCTTCGGCTCCGGGTAGACCACGCACTCCTTCATTCCTCGCCGCAGCAGTTCTTCAATGATGGTCTTGACCTTCTCCGCGCCGCGCGGCAGGGTCAGGCGGGTGCTCTGTCTGAACCCGACCTTGCCAAACGTGAGCGTCCGGCTCTTGGCTTTGCCGAGGTCTGCCCGGTGCAGCGTCGCGAACTCGCGCAGTGCCTGTTCGAGCATCGCAATGTGATCCTTGATGGGTCTGCCCTTCGCTTCCGCGTCCGCCTTGGCATCGGCGATGCGCTCGTTCATCATGGTTTCGATAGATGCCAAATCGCGCCGGTCCTCGCCGATCTGCCGCAGCGCGTCGTCCGCCTGCTGCCAGTTTTCCAGCTGGAGCGCGCAGGTCACTTTCCTTCTTGCCATGTTGTGCCTCACTTTCTAAGTCGTAAGTCCTCCCCGTAAAAGCGGATTGCCGTCGTGCGGGATACGTCCATCAATCGGGATGCGACGCGCTGCTCGTACATGCCCTCCATCCTTTCCGGGTTCAGGTTTGTGCTGATAATGGTGTGTCGGTCGTTCATGTTCCGCTCGTTGATAACCTGAAACAGATAGCCGCTCGTGTTCCTCGTCTGCGGCTCCGTTCCCAAGTCATCAATAAAGAGCAGGTCACAGTCCATCACGCCCTCCACGGCGCGCGCTTCGCTGCCGTCAAACTGATTCTTGCGCATGATTTCGCAGAGCCTGTACGCCGTCACCCGGCGCACCAGATAGGCGCGTTCCATGATGCGCTGCGCAATGCAGTCGGCAACGAAGGTCTTGCCCAGCCCCGCCGCGCCGAAGAAAATCAGATTCGGCTTTTCGTTGTCCGGGAAATCCTCCGCGTATCTCTGCGCCGCCCGCAGGATCAGCCGCATGTGGTCGCGCTGGCTGCGCTTTTCGCCGGGAATCGGAATATCCGGGAAAACATTCAGGTCAAACTGCGCAAAGCTGTGCCTGCCCAGCCCGCCCTTGTGTTCTCCGGCGTTCTCCGCGTCCATGATGCGCTGCTTCATGCAGGCGCAAAGCTCATGTACCGGTTCGCCGACATACCCGGTATCCCGGCAGATCGGGCAGCGGTAGATAGGCTGCAGGTAGTCCTCCGGGTATCCGGCTTTCGTCAGCTCGGCGCGTATCTTCCCGTTCAGCTCTCGCATTCCGGTTTGCAGGACCTCCGCGTCCACGGCACGCCCTTGCAGTGCCGCGCGGATGGAGCCGGTCAGACGGTCGCGCCGCGCCTCCAGCAGTGCCTCAATCTCCGGGAACCCCTGACGGATTTCCTGCTCGCGCCGCTGTCCCTCCCGCTGGTTCTCCGTTCGGATCTTCTCATACTCGCCCAACAGACGCTTGATTGTGCTCGATGTATCCATGTTCACCTCCTTGACCATAAGCGCCGCGCCTCCACGCGGGAGGCGCACCCGGCTTGCACGGGTCATAGCTTATCTGGCGATAAGCCGGGTCTGGCGGTCTGTCGTTCATTGTCCCATCTGCTTCGTCGCTTCCGCCAGCGTGCTGCCTCGCGGCTGGAAGCGGAAACCGTACTGTTTGTAAAACTCGGCGGCTCCCAGCTTGAGCCAGTCCTTCGCCGCCGCTACGGCGTTGAGCTTGCGCACCATGCGCCCTTCCTCGTCGCGGACGATGAGCAGCCCGCCGTCTTGCTTGACCGTTAGCATCCTTACACCCCCTTCTTAGCCCTGCAATTTGTAGCATTTCGCGCCCGCAAGAATCTCCTGCGTGACCGTGCCGCCTGCCGCCGCTTCAAGGCACATGCCAAAAACTTCAATGAAGTTGCCCATGCCGCCGTGCCGGGTATCGGTCGCGATCAGCGTCAGCTCTGCTGCCACGCGCGGCTCCACGTCGTACTGCGCGAGGATGGCGCGCACTTCGTCGGGCTTGATGCCGGTCAGCTTGATTTCGTATTTGCGCCGGTAAAGCTGGGACAGATTCGACCGCCCGCTGCCGTGGGTCAGGATTTCCTCCAGCCTCGGCGGTCCGACCAGCACGATGGGCGTGTTCGTTTCGTCCCAGAGCTGGCGGATAATCTCAAATTTCATCACATTCCAGCCGTACAGGTGATCGGCTTCGTCGAAAATCAGCATCGTGTCGCGGTTCGCCGCCAGCTCGCGCTGGATGCGGCGCACCCGCTCGTCGTTGCTCCCGCTGGCGCTCACGCCGATACTCTCCGCGATGCTGTCCAGCAGGTCGCGCATCCGCATCGTAGAGCGGCAGACGATGACATGCACATCCGGCACGCGCTTGGCGAACTCGCGGATGACCGTCGTTTTGCCGATGCCCGGATATCCGACCATGACGCACATCTTCCGGTTGTCCCGCGTCCATTCCAGCAAGCCAAGCGCCTCGGTGAACTCGTGGGTCTGGTACAGCTCGATATTGCGCTTGAAGTTCTGCGGCGCGGGAGCGGGCGTTTCCTCAACCACGCCCGTTTCGATGGCTTCTGCCTGCGCCTGACGCTCGATGTCGCTGACCCACTCCTCCAGAATCTTCTGCTGCTCCGGCTTGATGCGGATGTTGCCGTTGGCAAACATGCTGATCATGCTGCGGCTTACGCCGGTCGCCGCGCTGATCTGCGCGAAGTTGTAGCGGTAGGTCGTCCCGCCGATGACCACGCCCTTATCCCGCAGGGCGTTGATGCGTTCTTCCAGCGACGGCGCGCGCTGCGCCAGAATCTCTCTCGCTTCCATCTGTGTTTCCTCCTTGCTTACTCGTTGGATGCCCGATTGTCCCGTGCTCTGCGCAGGCGGGTAAATGTCACCACATCGCCGACCGTTACGCCGCGCATACCTTCGCGCATCCCGGCTTCGTACCCATCGCACCAGCTCGCTTCAAGCCGGCGTTTCAATTCAAGGCGGTTCAGGCAGTCCGTCTTGTTGTCCAGCTCAAGGCGCATCGCTTCGTTGTAGCGTCTCGCCGCATCCATGTTCCGCGCCGCAATTTTGCGCTCGCTGTCCTGTACGCCCTTGAGCGACCTGTAATAGCTGACGATCAGGCCGCCGCCCGCCGTCATGCCTGCGCCAAACAGCGCAATCCCCATCAACGCATCCATTTGAAAACCTCCTTTGTTCAGCTAAAGCTGTGAGCGCCGCACCCCTTGCGGGGTGCACCCGGCTTACACGGGTCGTAGTCTGCCGCTGCCTGTGGCAGAACACAGGCAGACGATAGACCGGGCCTTGGGCTTTGCTGGTGTGTCACAAATCGACACGCCTCGAAATGTCCTTGATGATCGCCAGATTGCTGTCTCCAGTGACATCAACTTTTCGAGTCCAGCCATCGTCATAGCAAATCGTTACAATCTCCATGCCGCCCTCACTTTCTGCGCTGTACATCAGATGATCGACGCCGATATTTGCCTCTACCATACACGCCGAAAGTGTTCCTTCGACAAATTCCTTCTTTTTCTCAAAAATCATAACCACTTGATTTCCTCCTACTTGTGACACTTAACGCGCGCTTCTTTTCAGCAGCTTTTCGCCGTTTGCGGCGATCATACTGCGCACCGCGTTTTCGCCTGCGGATGCAGCCTTGCGCCGCCCTGCCGCCTTGTCCGCGACCTGCTGCTTGGCTTTGCCCGCCCGCGCCGCTTCCAGCGACGTGACTGTCGCCATGCGCTGACGCTGTTCGTCGATCTCCTCGGCGTATGCCTCTCTGGTAATCCGCTTCGTGGATTGCCGGATATACGCCAGCCTGTCCGTGACCTTACGCTGCTGCCGCTTCTGGTCTGCCATGTGCGCTGCCACCCTTTCCTCGTCCGGGTCGATCAACGCCATCAACTCGACCGGCTCCGCCTCGCAGACGAAATGTCCGCCACTGAAAACCGACACGCTGGGGTTGTAGCCCCGGTTGTAATAGATCGTGACCTGCTCCCTGATGATATCCGCCATTTCGGGATGCCAGAAAAGCTGGTTGTTGAGCCGCACGCCCTGCGTCGTGACCACGCGCTTCGCGCTCTGGCTCTTGAAGATCGCCATCGTCGCCCAGTCCGGCGTATCCGCCCGCGCTTTTTCCGCTTGGCGGTACCGCTGATCGGGGGAAAGTCCGTCCTCGCCGATATGGTTTTCGTACTTGGGCAGCAGCTTCTCTGCGAAGCACTTGGCAAAGGTTTCAAATGTCATCAGCTCGCCGCGCTCCTTCATCCTGCTGAGGATGCGCCCGTTATCTTCGGGTCTTTCCTCCGGCGAATCGCCGCACCAGCCGGGGAACTCGCGGACAAAATCTTCCAGTGTGCCGAAGGCGCGTTCCACGTCCTTCGACCAGCCGCGATACGGCAGCGCATGGTGTACGCCCACGCCCAGCGCCCGAAGCAAGCCTTCCTTTTCGGAAAATTCAGCGTTCAGGCAGCCCAGATCGGTTTCCACCAGCGTTTCACCCTCGAACCGATGGCTGCGGTAATCCTTGCCGTTGTCGATGTAGATGTAGCGCGGCAGACCGTGAACGTCGCTGCCCTTCGTATACACCGCCGCCCGGCAGAAGCTGTCGGCAACTGTGTCGCTGTTCGGCTCCAACGTCAGCTCCCAGCCGACGATTTTCTTGGAACAAGCGTCCATCCAAGCCGTCATCCACGGGCGCACCAGATTGTCGTTTTCATCCAGCACAAACAGGTCGAGCTTGTGGTGATCGCCAAACCAAACTTCATTGACCAGCGTCGGCTTGCTTCGCTTGGTTTTCTGCATGTAGGCCGCTTCCCAAGCCCGCTTGCCGTAACGGGCGAACGTCATCTGCGCTTTGTCCATCGTTTCCACGATGCGGTTGACCGCGTGACGATTCGCCGGAATCATCATCGAGCCGCTTGCCATATTGCAAACCGGGTATTTCTCCCTGTCTTCCGGTCTGAGTGCCCGCCGCGCGTCCGATCCGTCGCAGTACACGCAGCAGTTGCAGGCGTTTTCGCCGTATTCCGCTGCCCGCTCCCGCAGGCGTTCCAGCACCAGCGTCTGCGGAAACTTCCGATTGTCGCACATCTGCGCCTCGATGAAGTCCCGCGCCAACTGGCAGCACGTCCGGCTCTGTCCCTTGTCCCTGCGCTCCACCTTGTCCATGATCGCCGCCAGCCCGCGCTCCTTGTATGCCGCGTGCCAACGCCGCAGCGTCCGGCTCGTCACGCCCACCGCCCCCGCCAGCGCGTCCATCGCCGCCGTCCTGCCCCGCTCGCCGCTGTTCAGGATGCCGTCCAGTGCCATGACCGCCTGCTGGCGATTTGCCAGCTCGGTCAGTCCTTCCTCGCCGAAAGCTTCCTTGTACGTCGCAAGGTCTGCGGCAGAAACTTGGGTGGATAGCCCGCTCTGGCTTTCGTACCAGAGGAGCCGTCCTTGGGTATCGAGCTGCTGAAGCACTTCGCTGACGGGAATCATGTTGCTCATGCCGCAGTTGCCGCCGCCCTTGCTTCCCCTCATCGCTTCTGTTTTCAGCTTGCCTTGGCTGATCTGCTTGCGGATGGCTCTGTCGGTAACGCCCAAGAGTCCGGCAGCAGTCGCGCTGTCCATAACTCTTATCTCCATCCGTTACGCCTCCTTCAACCATTTAACCTTAATCGGCATATCAAGAGTTTCGCAGATACGCATAACCATCTTGGGGCTTGTCCGTTTTCCGTATATGATGACGCTGATATACGCCGGGCTTGTTCCCAGCTTTTCCGCCAGCGTTTTCTGATCCATATCGAGCGCTGCAAGCCGCATCCGTACTGCTCGCCCAAACGGCGTAGGTTTCTTGTCCGTGCGCATTTTTTTCGCCTCCTTCATTTACTTTTTCTTGTTAATTGTGTTAAAATAGGTGTAGGATTCTGTAGCTTCCTACAACGCCCTTTCGGGCGTTTCGACCAGTCGCTGTCTGGTTCTCGTCAGGTAGGAAAATGAAGAAATATTTGATTATAGATCGGGATGGTTTTCTTCAGCGGAGTCTATGTAAATCTGTTCGAGTACCACAAAATCCGTTTCACTGATCTGCTTGGCATATCTGCCGATGCTGCTCTTGCTGACATGGATGCCGTATTCTTCTTCGAGCGCTTTGCTGATGTCCTTGTAAGTCATTTTCCTGCCAGCCAGCATGAGGTCAACCTCCTGCCGGAGTGGTGCATCCAGATTGGCGATGATTCCGACAATCGCACCGCCTGTTCTGCGCCTCCTCGGTTGGGGCTTTGGATACGCCTTGATTGCTTCGCTCACAGCCGCCTCAACAGCGGCTTTGACAATGGTCTGAATGTCCGGCGCGTAGTACCCTTCCCTTCGGATCGTCGGCAGCACTTCGTCGAATACCCACTTTTCAAAGCGCTCCGCTGCGGGCAGTCTGCTGTGAACGATAAGGCGGTATAGGTCGCCTTCTGGGATGAAGTTAATCTTCTGTGTTCCGCCGGTTGTAAGGGTGTCGTGTTTCACGACTCCCTTGCAGTGCCTTATAATTGCATCCCGTGTATTGTCGTAACCAAGTACCTTTGCGCAAGCCGTCGCAGGGAAATACATCTTGCCGTCAATTTCCAAGACGTTAAGCTCTCCAAATTCGCTATCACTAAATTTCATAAGATTATTCATCAAATTTCTCCCCTTTAGCTTGTTTAATTTAGTTTTCTATGTATATAATAGCTCGTCATAATTAGTTTGTCAATAATTTCTACTTGATTTTTCTAGTTTTCGGAGGTCACAACTATGTTTCATGAACGTCTTGATGCGCTTTGCAAATCAAAGGGTATTTCAATAACGGATTTTTCTGTTAATAAACTAGGCGTTTCAAATTCGGCTGCGACCAGTTGGAAAAAAGGTGCTATCCCACGTTCTGATATTGTCATCAAAGCAGCGAAATATTTTGGCGTTTCAACCGACTACCTGCTCGGTTTAGACGATGTTCCTTCTCGCCGCCAACAAGAAGCCCCTACTCCGGCAGAAGCTGAAATGCTTTCAGAGTTCCGTTCAGCCTCCCCCTTTGCTCGCGCTATTGCATGGGCTTCTGCTCGCGCAGCCCTAAGCGCAGCAGCAACACAACAAGAGCAGTTCAATTCTGCTCTCGCTAACACCGAACCCCTCGGCTATGCAATGACCATTCCCGCTGGCGGTAATTTGCCCATAGAGGGCTTTGCTGCCGCTGGTTCTCCTCTTTTTTCCCCGGAAACAGAAGAGAAAAGCGTGCCTGTACAAGAAAAATACACTGAAAAAGATATGAACGGTCGGCGTTATTTTGTTGTCGTTGCCCGTGGTGATAGCATGGAACCGGAAATTCCAGACGGAACACCTGTCGTCGTTCAGCGTGACTTGCACCCCCTTTCCGGTGAAGTGGCACTCGTTACTCTAGAAAGCCCGACCGACGAGCCGGAATACGTCATCAAGAAGGTTCGTTACCTGCCTAATGAAGTTTAGTTATCCTCCTTCAATGAGGCTTACAAACCCTTCCAAGTCCCGCTTTCC
>OLXF01000037.1_pt1 | contig 47228 bp, 38 predicted proteins | sample 1673471 | NCBI WGS metagenome assembly OLXF01 (sample SAMEA103958113, study PRJEB25191) | human gut metagenome
AGCAAAGAACAACAACGAATGGGTACTTTTCAACAGTAACGGTATTTACATGCAGGTGATTGACCAGGGATGTGGCGACTATATCAAGAAAGGTACATCGGTAGATGTATTGGTCCGCTTTGATGAGTATAACCTTTCGTATGCTGCTGAAATGAGCGATAAGTGTCTCACGCTTTCAAACAAAGTTCCTGCTTATTCCTATTATGTAGATAAGATAAGCGTTACCAATACTTCCGGTACATTCACCGGTTCTTTTGTAGATCCTTCAGCCAGTCTGATGGCCAATACATATAATTCATCCAATTATGGCAGTGTAAGTTCTACCGTGCCTAGCGGTTGGCTCATACCATTCACCTGGATTAAGATAGGCAGACCGAAGACTGATGATGAGCGCATCGCTCATGTCCGCCTGCTCGTACCTCACTCTTACGGTACCACATCGGCATCGGGCAGTGTGCAGGCATGTGTCTACGACATGACCCTGCAGAAAGGAAGATAAACATAAAAAGAGATATATTTATGACACTGATTAAGTCAATTTCTGGTATCCGCGGTACTATCGGCGGTCCAGCGGGCGATACTTTGAATCCGCTCGATATCGTAAAGTTCACTTCAGCATACGCTACCTTCATTCGCCGTAGCGGTGCTTCAGAGAGTAATACCATCGTTGTAGGCCGTGATGCGCGCATCTCTGGCGAGATGGTAAAGAATGTGGTTTGTGGAACCCTCATGGGTATGGGCTACGATGTGCTGAACATCGGTCTGGCTACTACTCCTACCACTGAACTTGCTGTTACCATGAGTGGTGCCGCCGGCGGTATCATCATCACAGCTTCTCACAACCCACGCCAGTGGAATGCCCTCAAGCTCCTCAACGAGAAGGGTGAGTTCCTCACAGCAGCTAATGGTAACGAGGTGCTGGGTATCGCAGAGAAGGAAGACTTCGACTATGCGGATGTGGATCATCTCGGAAAATATACTGAAGACAATACCTTCAACAAGCGCCATATCGACTCCGTACTTGCTTTGAAGCTCGTAGATGTCGAAGCAATCAAGAATGCCCACTTCAAGGTTTGTGTAGATTCCATCAACTCAGTTGGTGGCGTTATACTTCCAGAGTTGCTCGATGCGCTCGGTGTAGCATATACTTTTCTCAATGGTGAGCCTACAGGCGATTTCGCTCATAATCCGGAGCCATTGGAGAAGAACCTCGGTGGTATCATGGATGAGTTGAAGAAGAGTGGTTACGATATGGGTATCGTTGTAGACCCTGATGTTGACCGTTTGGCTTTCATCTGCGAAGATGGCAAGATGTTTGGCGAAGAGTATACCTTGGTAAGTGTGGCAGATTACGTGTTGGGCAAGACTCCAGGCAATACCGTCAGCAACCTTTCATCTACCCGTGCCCTCCGTGATGTTACGGAGAAGCATGGTGGCAAGTACACCGCAGCTGCTGTAGGCGAGGTGAATGTAACTACCAAGATGAAGGATGTTAACGCTGTTATCGGTGGTGAAGGCAATGGTGGAGTTATCTATCCAGAGAGCCATTACGGTCGTGATGCCCTCGTTGGTATCGCCCTCTTCCTGAGCAGTCTGGCTCACAAGGGCTGCAAGGTGAGCGAGCTCCGTGCCAGCTTCCCTAACTATTTCATCGCCAAGAACCGCATTGACCTGACTCCATCTACCGATGTAGATGCTATCCTCGTGAAGGTTAAGGAGATGTATGGTAAGGAGAAGGATGTCACAGTAACAGATATCGATGGCGTCAAGCTCGATTTCCCTGACAAGTGGGTTCATCTCCGCAAGAGTAATACCGAGCCTATCATCCGCGTATATAGCGAGGCCTCTACCATGGAGCAGGCTGATGAACTGGGCAAGAAGCTCATGCAGGTGGTTTACGATATGCAGTAAGATACTGAAGATGAGATCATATAAAAAGAGATGAAGCAACGTAGATTTAGCTTCATCTCTTTTTTTGTGCGCCGATTTCCATCTGCAAAACTTCAGTAATTTGAAGAAAGATAGAGAAAGATTTGGCTTTCTCAGATAAAAATCGTTTTTTTGTTGCGAAATTGCAGACAATGAGGGCTCTGAGCCTTTGTTGCAGTAATGAAAAACTTGAACCGTTCCTTATAGGGAGCATAACTGAAATTACAGAATAATGGAATCTATTATAAAGCATTATCAGGTAGCCCATGTCGGGTTCAGCCTTTCTTGTCCTGATTCCTCTCAGGAGATGATGGCTGTTTTATTGGAGGCTTATTAGGCGTTTGAATGCGAAGAACAGGTCGCATCTGCTGCCCTGACCTCCTTCTCTCTTACCTTGAACGAAAGCGGGGAAGAACTGAGGAAACCTGCCGGTTTCAAGGAGGAATGCAGACAGGATGAGGAGGGACAGCTCATTATCAGTGGTAGTCTGGGAGAGAAGCAGAAGGCGTTCCTGATGGCAATGACTGATATGAAATCGATATTGGTTACAGGTCATGATTATCAGCATTCCAGTCTTCTGGTTCCTGCTGGCACCTTCAGCCAGAAGTCGGCTTCCGGATCCCTCAAGGCAACCGTTGACACCTCACTGATGCTCCTCTATGCCATGCGTTCGCATATCGTGTATATAGAGCAGGGTAATACGCTGATGAGCGGAACTATTCGCGATAATCTTCTTCTTGCCAATCCCGTGGCTACCGATGAGCAGCTTACCGAAGCCCTTCATGTAGCCTGTGCCGATTTCGTGTTCAGTTTGCCGGCAGGTATGGATACGAAGATAGGAGAGCATGCCACCCGTTTGAGTGGCGATCAGGCACAGCGCATTGCTATAGCCCGCAGTCTTTTGCGCGAAGGCAACATTCTGTTGTTGGATGAAATCAGCTCATCGCTGGATGCCGAAACCGAGAAGCTTCTTTTCGACCGCCTCTTTACTTCGTATTCCGATAAGACTATTATCTGTGTTACGCATAGAAAGGAGGTGGCAGACAGATGCCAGGAGCAGATACGGCTGTGATGATGTGTTTTTATGGAAGTCCGGTTAACAAGGCTGCATGCTGTGTGTAAAGCATGGGTGTAGCGTAAGTATAAAAAGAAAGCTCAGGGCTATCTGCCCTGAGCTTTTTTCATTATCATGATTTCTGTATCATTTACTTCTGGCATTCCTTGCAAGGAGTCCAAGGCTTCAACTGCTTGAAGAAGTCGTTGCCCTTATCATCTACGAGGATGAATGCAGGGAAGTCCTCTACGGTAATCTTCCAGATAGCCTCCATACCGAGCTCTGGGTACTCTACGCACTCGATGCTCTTGATAGAACTCTGAGAGAGAACGGCAGCTACACCACCGATAGTACCGAGGTAGAAACCACCATGCTTCTTGCAAGCCTCTGTAACAATATCGCCACGGTTACCCTTGGCAATCATTACAAGGCTAGCGCCATGATCCTGGAACTCATCTACGTATGGGTCCATACGGTTGGCTGTGGTAGGTCCCATAGAGCCACATGGATAACCCTCTGGAGTCTTGGCTGGACCAGCATAGAGGATAGGGTGATTCTTGAAGTACTCTGGCATCTCCTCGCCTGCATCCAGACGAGCCTTGAGCTTAGCGTGAGCGATGTCACGAGCCACGATGATGGTACCCTTCAAGTTAACACGGGTGCTTACTGGATACTTGCTCAACTCTGCACGAACAGCGTCGATACCCTTGTCGAGGTCAATCTCGATACCCTTGGTACCCTCACCAGGGTTACGGAGCTCCTCAGGAATCAACTCTGTTGGGTTCTCATCCATCTTCTCCAACCAGATACCGTCCTTGTTGATCTTAGCCTTGATGTTACGGTCTGCAGAGCAGCTTACACCCATACCTATAGGGCAGCTTGCACCATGACGTGGCAAACGGATGACGCGGATATCGTGAGCCAGATACTTACCGCCGAACTGTGCACCCAAGCCAATTTTGTGAGCCTCTTCGAGGAGCTTGTTCTCCAAGTCGATGTCACGGAAGGCACGACCCGTCTCATCACCTGTTGTAGGCAACTCATCGTAGTACTTGATAGAAGCCAGCTTCACGGTGAGGAGGTTCTTCTCAGCAGAAGTACCACCGATAACGAAGGCGATGTGGTAAGGAGGACATGCTGCTGTACCCAGACTCTTCATCTTCTCTACGAGGAATGGGAGCAATGTGCCCTCGTTCTGGATAGTAGCCTTGGTCATTGGGTAGAAGTAGGTCTTGTTGGCAGAGCCACCACCCTTGGCAACCATTACGAAGCGGTACTCGTCGCCCTCTGTAGCCTCGATATCAATCTGAGCAGGAAGGTTGCAACGGGTGTTCACCTCATCATACATGTTGAGAGGAGCGTTCTGAGAGTAACGCAGGTTGTCCTGTGTAAAGGTGTTGTATACACCCAGGCTCAAAGCCTCTTCATCCTCGAAGTCGGTCCATACACGCTGACCCTTCTCACCGTGGATGATAGCAGTACCTGTATCCTGGCAGAATGGGAGGATGCCCTTCACGGCAGTCTCTGCATTGCGAAGGAACTGGAGAGCTACGTACTTGTCGTTCTCTGAAGCCTCTGGGTCGCTGAGAATCTTAGCTACCTGGAGGTTGTGCTCACGACGGAGCTTGAACTCTACGTCGTGGAAACCCTGCTGTGCCAGCAAAGTAAGAGCTTCCTTAGAAACCTTGAGGATAGTCTTACCCTCGAACTCTGCTGTACTTACGCCTTCCTTAGAAATAAGGCGATACTCTGTCTTGTCCTCTCCAATCTGGAACATTGGAGCATACTTAAAATCTGGAGTTTTTGCCATAATGTTTTTTGTTATTTTAAACTGTTGAAATATTCAAGTCTAATTAATTCTCGTATTCTATTTCCTGGTCGAGGCTGTCGACGAAGTTGCGGAAAACCTCTTCCTCCACATCGCCCATGGCAAATTCTTTCTCAGCATCCTTTCGGATTTCTGCTATCCATGAGCGGCGTGCCTTGATATAATCTTCGTGTATGCGGTTGGCATCTTCGAGTGTGATGTCACTGATGCCGTAGTAATCGCAGATCATCTGGTAGGTCCATGCCCACTGGTAGTCGCGATAGTTGGCATTGATTTCTTCAAACCGGTCGAGCAACTGTTCTATATTCTCGATAGTTCCTTCCTTCACATCCCTAACGATGCCTTCTTCTTCAGAAACCGGGAGTAGGAGTCCCGAAAGATCATCCCAATCGCCCACGCCGACATGGGTGGCTGGAGGGGTGATGGCTGGGTCGCGCTTCAGTACACGCTTCAATACGGCACCCATGTAGATGCGGAGGGCGATATCATAATATTTGATGCCCTTGTGGAGCGATGAAGCCGGTATGATATATTCGTGATAGAGATACTGCGAAACATTATCGCCCGTTACCTCGCGCAGGTTTTCAAGAATCTTCTTACCCTTCAGAATCTCGCCAACAGAATAAGGTGAAAGCCAGTCGAAGTTGACGATGCTCTTGCGGTTCTCCATAGCACGGAGATCACGCTTAGGCCATTTCTTGATGTCGCGGTACAGACCTACGGTAGTGATGTTTCTGCCCGGGATGAGGAACATCTTGTCGCCATCAGCAATGAGGTAGGCGAAAGGCAGGTTGCGGGTGTTAGGGTGATGCATCAGCTTGCCGAAGCATACTGAGAAGGAACCCAGAGTGGCTGGCATCAGGAGATAAGCACCGCTGGCTGTCTTGGAACCGCGCTCCAGAATGCCCCAGTGCATAGGTCCCATCTTGTAGGCATGGTTGCTGAAGTTGGTGGCAGAACCGGCGTTATAGAAAGAGAACATGCCTCCGATAAGCAGACTGCTCTTATGATGAGAAGCGGTGAAAGGACCGCAGAAGGCTGCACAAGCCTCGCCATTGCTCATATAGGAGTTGGCGAAGAATACGGAGGCTGATGCGGTAAAGCCGTTAGACAGCTGGCAGGCTTCGCCTACGAAGCAATCCTGTATCTTTACGCTGTTGATGACGCTGGCGCCTTCAGCGATGATGCTGTTTTCTGTAATAACGCCTGTGCCGATATATACGTTGCCATGCACAGAGCCCAATAGCGTACAGTCGCTCAGACGGGAAGCACCGTTCACTTCGCAGTAATCATTGATTACGCAGTTGGTAATCTCCTTGGTATTGATGATCTTCACATTGTTGCCAATCTGGCCCCGATCCGGCATCTTGTTGTCGATGTCGGTCTTGATGAGCTGGCGTATTTTCTCCTTCATTTCCTTGTCAGGGAAATGCTTCACCATGAAGGCTGCCAGCTGGCTGTTCAGATCGCTGAAGAGGATTACGTTGCCTTCGCCCACCTCGTTGAGTACGCTCACAAGATTTCCTTCGCCGTAAGTAGCTCCCTCGGTGGTTTCCATGGTCGAGATGTTTGAGATGTAGCAATCATCGCCAATGGTATAGTTGTTGATGAAATTGCCTACGTTTTCTATCAGACAGTCGTCGCCTATGGTTACATTGCGCAAGGTGGCATTGTTGATGCCCGAATGCTTTACGAAGCCCTGGCTCACCTCCACGTTCTTGTTGAAGGATCCGATGTTTATTTCGCCATAGAGCATCACGCGGTGCATGAAGTTGGGCTTGAAATCTTCTGATACATTGACTGAGGTCCAGTCTTCGGCCCAGCAGTCGTTATGTTTAAGCACCTCGATTTCCTCGGTGGTTAAAGGTCTGTAATCATTCATAACTTACTTGTTATTGATATTTATGTTCTTACTCATAATCCTGGTACAGGAAGTCGTTGTATGGATACTTCTGTACGTGCAACTCTCTTACTTTCTTGTAGAGTATCTCGCGGAATTCGTCGATGTTCTCCTTGTTCTTTGCCGAGATGAAGAGGCAGTCCTCATTGAGTTTTGCCATCCAGGTCTTCTTCAGGTCTTCCAGCGGGATGTTCTCTTTCTCCATCGGTGTGAGGTCGTCTTCCTCTTTTTCTACCCATGAGTAATTGTCTATCTTGTTGAAGATAATCATCGATGGCTTATCGGCGCAATCCAGTTCCTTGAGCGTATTCTCTACTACCTGGATCTGCTCTTCGAAGTCGGGATGTGAGATGTCTACTACGTGCAGAAGGAGGTCGGCCTCGCGTGTCTCGTCAAGGGTACTCTTGAATGAGTCGACCAGGTCGGTTGGCAATTTGCGGATGAATCCTACGGTATCGGCAAGGAGGAACGGCAGGTTGTCTACCACCACCTTGCGTACGGTGGTGTCGAGGGTGGCAAAGAGTTTGTTCTCTGCAAACACCTCGCTCTTGCTGAGCAGATTCATGATGGTAGATTTACCTACGTTGGTATAGCCCACCAGTGCCACGCGCACCATTCTGCCTCTGTTTTTTCGCTGTGTAGTCTTCTGCTTGTCGATTTCTGCCAATCGCTCTTTGAGGAGACTCATTCTGCCGAGGATGATACGGCGGTCCATCTCGAGCTGGGTCTCACCCGGTCCACGCAGACCAACAGATCCCTTACCGCCACCAGAACCTGAACCACCACCCTGTCGTTCCAGGTGAGTCCAGAGTCTTTGCAGACGAGGGAGCATATAGCGGTATTGCGCCAACTCTACCTGGGTTTTAGCCGCAGCGGTTTGCGCACGCATGGCGAAGATATCGAGGATGAGTGAGGTGCGGTCCAGAATCTTCACCTGCAGTTCCTGTTCGATGTTACGGATCTGTTTGGCAGAAAGCTCATCATCAAAGATGACCATACCTACTTCTCTATCTTCCTCTTCTTCGTTTTTGATATAGTCTTTGATTTCTTCGAGTTTACCCTTACCCACATAGGTGGTCTGGTTAGGAGAAACCACCTTCTGCGTGAATCGCTTTACGGTGACAGCCCCCGCAGTATCGGCAAGAAATTCCAGCTCGTCGAGATATTCTTTTGTCTTGGCTTCGTCCTGTGTCTTGGTAATCAGACCCACGAGTACAGCGGTTTCCGCCTTGACTTCTGATATTACAAATTCTTTCATCTATTTTCTTTATCTATATAATATAGTGCAAAGATAGTGTAAAATACAGAGAAAACAAAATATAGCATTAATATTTTAACTTTTTTATTAATGTGGCTGAAAATATTCAAAGGACACAAAATGCACAGCTGTATTTTAGCCACAACAGCTCACAAATGGTCTTTTTGGTGTGCAAAAATTGTAAACGTTTACGTGGTTTTTTGCATAAAAAATCGAGATTTATTTGATTAATATCAATATTTGTCTTAATTTTGCACCCAGAAAAAGAATTGATTTTCAAAAACGATAAAATCATAACTACATAAAAAACACAAACTGCTGAAACATTCAAAAACTTCAAAGGCCTCGACGCGATGTCGGGGCTTTTTGTTTTCTTCTCATCTAAAGGCTTTTCTTACCATTTATTTTTCCTCGTTTTTGTCTCTTTTTCGTTAGATTTTACGAAAATGGATGCTTTTTGAACAAAAAGTATACTCTTTTCTCTGCAAAATAACTTATCTTTGCATGCGGTTTTGTTGTATGCAGCAGTAACTGGAGTAGTATGCCGGCTATACTGCTGTAGCATCATAGAGAAGATTATAAATCAACCTAACAATAAAATGAAAATGAAGCAAAAAGTTTGTATTGCTAGTATTTTGTTGCTCGGCACGGTTTGTGCGAAAGCCAACAATTATAAAGTAAGTTCACCTGACGGCAGATTGGCGGTCAAGGTGGAATGTGTAGACGGAAAGGCTTTCTATTCGGTAGAGCTGAATGGCAAGCAGATGCTTAAACCTTCTGCCTTGGGACTGGTAGCCAACTATGGCGACTTCTCCCAGCATCTTACCATGGGTGCGATGAAAGGAACAGAGAAGCATCTTTCTTACGACATGACTCGTATCAAGAAAAGCCACATCGAAAAGGATGTTTATGAGGCTACCATCGGATTCCTCAATGCCAAGAAGGATTCCATGACCTTGCATCTCATATTTGTAGGCAACAACGATGTTGCCTACAAATATGAGATGATCCGTCCGAAGAAGAATAACCCTAAGTCGGTGATTATATATAATGAGGTGAGCGGTTTCAATTTCCCTGAGCAGACCACCACTTTCCTCTGCCCTCAAATCGGTCCGATGACTGGTTGGGAACGAACCAAACCATCTTACGAAGAAGAATATACTCCGAATGCTCCGATGACAAAGAAGTCGCAGTTTGGTGTGGGCTATACCTTCCCTTGTCTCTTCAAGGTGGGTAATGACGGTTGGGCATTGGTCAGCGAAACAGGAGTATCGAGTGCATATCCAGCCAGCAGACTTTCTGATTATGATGCAGCGAAGGGATATACGGTAGCTTTCCCTCAGAAAGGTGAAAACAACGGAATCGGTTCAGAATATGCCGGTATACCTTTGCCGGGCGAAACACCATGGCGTACCATCACCGTTGGCACCACATTGGCTCCTATAGTAGAAACTACCATCCCTTACGATGTGGTAGAACCTCTGTATGAGCCAACTCAGCAGTATAAGCCTTCACGCTATACCTGGAGCTGGCTGATCTGGCAGGATGAGAGTATCAACTATGATGACCAGGTGAAGATGATAGATGTTGCTGCGGCTCAGGGCTATGAGGCTATCCTCGTAGACAACTGGTGGGACCAGCGCATCGGTCGTGACAAGATTGAGAAATTGGCTCAGTATGCCAAGAGCAAGCAGGTTAGTCTGATGCTCTGGTATAATTCGAATGGTTTCGAGAATGATGCTCCACAGACTCCACGTCAGATTATGAACAATTCCATCGCCCGCAAGAAGGAGATGGCTTGGATGAAGAAGATAGGTATTGTGGGAATCAAAGTTGATTTCTTCGGTGGTGACAAGCAGGAGACGATGAAACTCTACGAAGATATTCTGAGCGATGCCAACGATTATGGTCTGGAGGTGATCTTCCACGGTTGTACCATGCCTAGAGGTTGGGAGCGCATGTATCCTAACTATGTTTCCAGCGAGGCAGCATTGGCTTCTGAGAATGTATATTTCACCGATTATCATGCCAAAAAGGAGGCTTTCGAGATGACGATGCATCCGTTCTCAAGAAATGCTGTAGCCAGCTTCGACTGGGGTGGCGTGATGATGAACAAATATCTTTCAAGAGATAACAAGAGCCGCCATCAGCGCTATACAAGTGATGTCTTCGAGATGGCAACCGCTATCACCAATCAGAGCAGCGTAAACTGTGTTTGTCTCTATCCTAACAATCTTCAGGATGTTCCTCAATGGGAATTGGACTGGTTGAAGGGCTTGCCTACAGCATGGGACGATGTGAAGTTTATCGCAGGATATCCTACGAAGTATGCGGTTATAGCCCGTAAGGCGTCTCAAGAGAACGGCTCTGGTGCAGCAATCAATAACGGAAAATGGATTGTCGGTGGTTTGAATGCTACAGACAAGCCGCTCACCCTGACCCTCAATCTGCCTATGTTCGCTGGCAAGACTGTGGAATATCTTACCGACCAGCCAAAGAAACAGGGTGAGAAGTTCTACACTTCGGTAAAGAAGACCTTGAAAGTAGGCAAGAATGGTAAGGCAAAGGTTGTGATTCAGCCAAATGGCGGTATTATCATCAATTAGAATGCTGTTCATCGCCGGTAATGAATCCGCAGAAACAATACATAATAAATAAAAAGGGGTGATTACAAAATCATCCCTTTTTTCGTCTTAAAACTAAATTAAAAACTAAACGAATAACAATAATGATGACAGCAAACTACAGCAGAAAGTGGATGATGGCAGGTCTTCTTGCTTTTTCTGCCTTTACCTCCCCAGTCATGGCACAGCACAATGGACTGGTAGATATGAGCCACAGCAAGGAAGCCCGAATGGTAAATATGCCTTTGGGAAGTACCCGTTGGACAGGCGGTTTTTGGGGTGGCCGATTCAAGGTCTTTTCAGAAACCTCGCTTTGGGATATGTGGAAAACCTGGGATACACCCGAGGTATCGCACGGCTTCCGTAATTTCGAGATTGCGGCGGGCGATGCTGAAGGCGAACATTGGGGACCTCCTTTTCATGATGGCGATATGTATAAATGGCTTGAGGCATGTGCTTCGGTTTATGCAGTAACCCATGATCAGAAACTAGATGCCCTGATGGATCGCTTTATTGCCGAAGTAGCTAAGGCACAGCGTGCCGATGGTTATATCCATACCCCTGTGGTGATAGATGAGCGCCATAAGGGCATCGATACGCATGCTCTCAAAGACCGGAAAGATGAAGCCGAAATCGGTATCACAGTAGGAGGAAAAGATGAGAAAGGAGCCTTTGCCAGCCGTCTCAACTTCGAAACCTATAATCTGGGACATCTGATGACTGCCGGTATCGTACATTGGCGTGCCACAGGCAAGAAGACACTCTTCAACTGTGCACTCAAGGCAGCCGATTTTCTCTATGATTTTCTGAAGAACCAGCGCGATGAGTTGGCGCGCAATGCAATCTGTCCTTCTCATTATATGGCAGCTTCAGAGATGTACCGTGCTACCGGTGACAAGCGTTATCTGGAACTGGCAGAGGGATTGATAGCCATTCGTGATGAAGTGAAGAATGGTGAAGATCACAATCAGGATCGCCATCCTTTCCGTGAGCAATATGAGGCGATGGGGCATGCGGTGAGAGCCAACTATCTCTATGCGGGTGTAGCTGATCTCTATGCCGAAACAGGCGAGAAGCAACTCATGAAGAATCTGTCCAGTATCTGGGATGATATCACCTATCGCAAGATTTATATCACAGGTGGATGCGGTGCCCTCTATGATGGTGTGTCACCTGATGGAATCACTTACGATCAGCCTAGCATTCAGCAGATTCACCAGGCATACGGCAGAGCATATCAGTTGCCAAACGAGACTTCGCATAATGAAACCTGTGCGCAGATTGGTAATATCTTCTTATCCTGGCGTATGCTCGAAACCACAGCTGATGCCCGCTATATGGATATGGTAGAAAACGAACTCCTGAATGGAGTCTTGCCGGGCATTTCGCTCGATGGTACCCGATATTTCTATACTCAGGCCCTGCGCCGTACGGGCGATTTCCCTTATGTGATGCGCTGGCCGAAAACCCGCCAGAAGTATATCAGTTGCTTCTGCTGTCCACCTAACACCCTTCGTGCACTTTGCGAAGCGCAGGAGTATGCTTATGCCGTGAAAGGGGATACTTTGTGGGTGAACATGTATGGTGATAATCATCTGAAAACAAAGGATGTTGATATGGAGATGACTTCAGGTTATCCTTATGATGGCAAGGTTTCCATTCGCATCAACAAGGCTAAGAATATCAGAACCTTGATGCTCCGCGTGCCGGGAGAGGGTAGATATGAGGCGATTTCTGCTACTGATTCAAAAGGCAGACAGACTGGTTGGAAGAAGGGAACCCTCGTAGAACGAACATTTGATATGAAACCTCGTCTGGTGGAGGCTAACCCTTTGGTTGAAGAGAATAAGAACCAGATAGCCGTGATGCGCGGACCTATTGTCTATTGTTTGGAAAATGTGGATATCGATGCTTCTTCTGTTCCTGCTTCCTGCAAAGATAAGTATGGTAGGGTAAGCGTGAATGATATCGTGATTCCTGCTGATATCCAATGGACTGAAGTAAAAAAGACGATCGACGGTCACGAGTTTGTTGCGCTCCAGGGGGAGGCGCTGCTTGCTGAAAAGGGAACTGCAGCATCCTGGCAGAAGAACCAGCTTTACCGTACACTTGCTCCTGCCCAGAAAAAAGTAAATGTTACGCTCATTCCTTATTATGCCTGGGATAATCGGGGTAGTGATGTGGAAATGTCGGTTTGGCTTTCAGTTAGAAAATAATTTTTTTTAGTTATGAAATTAAGAAGAATCCTATTGCTGGGAATGCTGGGCTTCAGCCTCGCTCTCTCTGCAGAAAATAAGAAGATAGGCTATGTGCAAGTATCACCAGATTCTTCTCTCGCTGATGCGGTTCGCAAGGCTCGCGAGATGAGAAGATTGGGACAGGCAGATTCGGTAGTAGTTAAAATGCAGGCGGGGCAATACCGACTCTATGAACCTCTGGTGCTCCGTCCGGAAGACAGTCATCTCTGTTTTGAGGGAACGCCTTCGGTAAAGCATTCGGCAGGTACGGTACTTACAGGAGCCGTACCTGTTACCGGATGGAAGAAACAGGGCAGATATTTGGTGGCTGATGTGCCTGATTTCAATGGATGTCCTATGAATTTCCGACATCTCTGGGTGAATCACTCGCGGGCTGATAGGGCACGTGGCGTGAGTGATTTCAATCAGATGCCGCGCATCAGATGGGTAGACAAGAAGAAACGCGTCATCTGGGTTCCGGCTTCTGCTGTTCGTCAGCTTCTGACGGGTGCTAAGGATAAGGCGGGTAACAGCATCATCCGACCGGATGCAAGATATGCAGAGATGACGCTGCATCAGATGTGGGAGGTAAGTTATCTGCGCATCAGAAACATCCGTATTCAGGGCGATTCTGCTGCCATATCTTTCCACGATCCTGAGGCTAAGATTCAGTTTGAACGTCCTTGGCCTTCACCTATGTATAATTGTGAGCACAATTCTCCTTTCTTTATCTCGAATGCGCTGCCTCTTCTGGATAAACCGGGCGAATGGTATCATGATATCCGTACGCATAAACTGTATTATATGCCTAGGAAAGGGGAGCGTATGGATGTTGCGGCGCCGGCTTTGGAAACGTTGGTGAAATTCGAGGGAACCAGAGAAAAAATGGTGGATGCTGTTACTTTCAGAAATGTAAACTTTGAAGTTACAACATGGAACCGCCCTTCTTACAAGGGACATGTACCTTTGCAGGCGGGAATGTTCATTACCGAAGGTTACAAACTGCGCCCTAGTATCGACCGTGTGAACAACCATAAACTAGATAATCAGGATTGGCTTGGCAGACCCGCTGCTGCTGTTGAATTGCGCTATGCAAGCAGAGCGGTTTTCGATTCATGCTCTTTTGGACATCTGGGTGGCGATGGTCTCGATTTTGTTGAGGGTTGCCGGGATGGAGCAGTACTTAGCAGCACCTTCGAAGATATAGCGATGAATGGATTGGTATGTGGCAGCTTTTCGCCTGCCGGTCTGGAGACGCATCTGCCTTATCGTCCGCAGGATTTGCGTGAGGTGTGCAGCGGACTGCATGTCAGGAACTGCGAGTTCTCTGATGTTACAAACGAGGAGTGGGGTACCTGTGCTATCGCTTTGGGTTACGTCAGCCGCATGAACATCGAACATAATTATATTCATGATGTCAGTTATTCGGCTATCAGTATGGGATGGGGTTGGAATCGCGATTTGGTTGTGATGCATGATAATCGCATTCATGCCAATCTTATCGAGCGCTATGCTGCCCATATGTACGATTGCGCTGGCATCTACACACTTGGCAACCAGCCAAACACGGTTATTTCAGAGAATGTAGTGCGGGATATCTTCCATCCTTCCTACGTACACGATCCTCATCATTATTTCTATCTCTATACTGATGAGGGTTCTTCTAATATTCTCCTGAAAGATAACTGGACGCCAGAAGAGAAATTCCTGAAAAACGCCTGCGGTCCTAATAATGTCTGGCAGAATAATGGTCCGCAGGTGGCTGATGAAATTGTGAAGAAGGCAGGGAAAATAAAGGAGTAGGGATGAAGTGAAAAATAAAAACAGCTGTCTTTGCTAATTAGAAAGTTCAAGGTTCAAAGTAAAAAGCGTATGAAATTTATCGGAATATGGATGGTCAGTATGATGCTGCCATCTGGATTACATGCAGCCACATGGCTGAAGAATCTGAAAGTGGAATATCGGAATACTCCACTGGCAGTAGGTGTCATGCATCCTCGGTTTGCCTGGCAGATGGAGGTTGATGACAAAAGTAGAGGAAATCAGCAGAGTGCTTACCGGATATCTGTTATTGATGAAACGGGTAAGGAAGTCTGGAATACGGGTAAGGTGAAAAGTACCGAATCGCTAGGCATACAGTATGCTGGCGAATCGCTTCGCCCTTCTACCCGCTACCAGTGGCATCTTACAGTCTGGAATCAGAAAAACGAAGAGCTGCAGGCTTCTTCTGCTTTTGAAACAGCCTTGGTGCTGGGTACAGACTATAACCATCCTGTCGCGACAGCCGGAAAAGGAACATATCTGGCTTGGGAAGGTGCTAAATGGATAGGAAGAGGCAATGCTCCCGTGATGTTCTATGCCCCTTATTTCCCAACCTTCCGACTTCATTACGAACTGCAACTCGATAAGAAATCGAAGTCAACAGCAGCTTCCTTCATCTTCGGTGCCAACGATCCCCGACTGATGGATCGCAATAAGAATCTCTTAGGGGTATCCAATGCGAAGGATTCTTCTTATATCCGCGTAGAACTTGATATTGCGCCTCTCAGAAAGTCGAAGCCTGCCCGTATCAATTTCTATCGTCGGGGCTACAAGGTTGGCGAGACGGATGCCGCACCTTTGGTTTCCTACGATATTCCTGCTGCGGTTATCAACAGGCAGAACCAGTATGCTGCCCATCAGATAGATATTTCGATGGATACCGGTGCGGCTACTCTCTTCCTGGATGGAAAGGAAATTGTTGGTGAAAAGGTAGAAATCGATACTGATGGCAAACAGCATTCTGTAGGAAGTCTGATTCTGAATCCTACCGGAGAACAGGGTAATAACTATATTGCCTATCCGATGCTAGCCGATTGGGGATATTACGTGGCTAAAGGTCAGAAGGCTACTTTCAGTCATATTGAGGTAAGAAACTTTAAATCGCCTCAGAATGTGGTAGCTGCTCCTTTACAGCAACTCTCTGCCAGCCAGCTCTCTGCCAACCAACTCTCTGCCAATCAGCTCTCTGTAGATGGAAAGAAAGAGGGTGCGCTTGGCATCTTTGCCTTTAAGGAGAATACTGCGCCTATGCTTCGTACAGAGTTTGCTACCTCCGGCAAAAAAGTCAGAAAAGCCCGTCTTTATGCTACTGCCCGCGGAATCTACGACATCTATATAGATGGTAAGGCAGTAAGTAAAGCTTATTTCAACCCTGGTACTACAGAGTATAACCATACTCATACTTACCAGACCTTCGATGTAACTTCTTTGCTTCAGCAGTCGGGTGAGCATGCTATCGGAGCCGTCCTTTCCGAAGGATGGTGGAGTGGTGGTGCCACCTATGTAACCGGAAATTGGAATTTCTATGGCGACAGGCAGTCGTTAATGGCAAAGTTGCAGATAACCTACGAGGATGGTTCACAGCAAACCATCGTTACCGATCCTGCAACCTGGAAAAGCTATGATGATGGCGCTGTAAGATATGGCAGTTTCTTTATGGGTGAGGTATATGATGCACGCAAGGAACAAGACTGCAAAGGATGGGCGATGCCTCATTTCGATGACAGAAATTGGCAGACTGCTGTAGAAGTGAAGGAATCAGATTTCAAGACTTCTGAGGATTTCCAGCTTCTTCCTGATATGGCAGAGGCAATCATGCCTGTTGATACCCTGACGGCTCTCAATTGTGTAGAACCGCGCAAGGGTGTTTATGTCTATGATCTCGGACAGAATATGGCGGGTGTTCCGCTGGTACATTTCTCAGGTTTGAAACCTGGCACGGAAGTAAAGATCCGTACAGCCGAAATCAAATATCCAGATTTGCCAGCCTATCAGGATCATGTAGGCATGATCATGACCGAGAATCTGCGTGTGGCAACTTCGCAGGATGTTTATGTAGCCAGGGGAGGTGAAGAGACTTTCTCGCCTAGATATACCCTTCATGGATTCAGATATCTTGAGATTACGGGTGTTGATGCTCCGGTAGCGCCAGACCAGATAAAGGCGATCGTAGTGAGTTCGATGAATGAGCAGGCTTCGCAATATTCTACCTCCCGTTCTGATATCAACCGCTTGTGGCTCAATTCGGTATGGTCTACGCGTTCTAATTTCATGTCTGTTCCAACCGATTGTCCTCAGCGTAATGAACGTCTGGGTTGGATGGGTGATATTTCCGTATTCGGGCGTTCTGCTACATATATTACCGATGCTTCCCAGTTCTTGCGCCGCTATCTTATCTCTGTCCGTGATTTGCAGAGTGCTAAGGGACAGTATCCGGATGTAGCTCCAACCAATTGTGGCTTCGGTGGCTTGTTATGGGCAAGTGCCGGTGTAACCTTGCCTTGGGAGCTCTACCAGCAATATGGCGACAAGGCTATGTTGGCTGAACATTACGCATCGATGAAACGCTATATCCAGTTTGTGCTGGATGAGTATGTGGATAAGAAAACAGGACTTATCGTACAGCATCATCAGTGGGGCGATTTGGGCGATTGGCTCAGTCCGTCTTATGAAAAAGATGATAAGTCGCTCGTATGGGAATGTTATTTCATATTCGATCTGGATATTCTTTCTCAGATGGCAAAGGCTTTGGGCAAGACTGAGGATGCGGCATGGCTGACCCGGTTGGCGAACGAGCGCAGGGCTTTCTTCAGGAAAACATTCGTTGATGAGGCTACAGGTAAGACCATCTGTTCGTGGTATGATGCTGAGCGCAAGGGACAGTTGATAGATACCCAGACATCTTATGCTCTTCCTTTGGCATTCCATGTGGTAGATGGTGACTTACAGAAGAAGATGGCGGCTCATCTCGCTGCAGCCATCAAGACTCCGATGGCCGGTTATCCTGCTTATTCGCTCCTGACGGGTTTTATCGGTACCGCTTGGATAAGTAAGGCACTTTCGGATAATGGTATGTCCGAGGAGGCTTACCGCTTGCTGCAGTACGAGGGTTATCCTTCCTGGCTTTATCCTGTAAAGAATGGAGCCACGACGATTTGGGAGCGTTTGAACTCTTATGCAGTAAAGGATGGATTTGGTGAGAACAACAGTATGAATTCGTTCAATCACTATTCTTTTGGAGCTGTAGCATCGTGGATGTACAATTACTCTCTCGGTATCTGCCGTGATGAGAAATCGCCTGGTTTCAAGCATTTCATCCTGAAGCCGGAGGTTGACCCTACGCGTGGCATTACTCATGCTGAGGGTTATTACGATTCAATGTATGGCAGAATCAGCAGCCGTTGGCAATATACTGATTCCGGTATCCGTTATGAGTTTACGGTTCCTGCCAATACGACAGCCTCTCTCTACTTGCCTGCCCCTGCTGTCTCTTTCATTTCAGAGAATGGTAAGCCGTTGAAAAAGGCATCGGGAGTCAGATACGTAAGTGCTGATAAGGAACTCCATCATTTGGAGCTCGCCTCTGGATCTTATCAGTTTGATATAAAACAGAAATAACTTGCTAAAGTTCTGTAAAATAAAAAATGGGTGGCAGATTTGATATCTGTCACCCATTATCTTTATGATTAAAACCTGTATCCTGCGGATAGATTATCTGCTGGAATTATTGGTTCTTGAAGACCAATCCATCTGCATCTGTATGATCGATGGTAATTGGCTTCTCTCTGCTAACCTCTTCTGCAAGAATCTTCTTACTCAAGTCGTTCAAGACATAATCCTGGATAGCGCGCTTTACAGGACGGGCACCAAACTCAGGGTCGTATCCTACCTTTGCTAGATACTGGATAGCTGCAGGAGTCCAGCGAAGTTCAAAGCCCTGAGGCTCCAACATCTTCTTTACTCGCTTCATCTGAAGTTCTACAACCTCGGCAATCTGCTCCTGGGTCAACGGCTTGAAGGTAATGATATCATCAATACGGTTCAGGAACTCAGGACGGAAGGTCTTGCGCAACATCTCACGGCTTGCGTTGGAAGTCATGATGATGATGGTGTTCTTGAAGTTGACTACACGACCCTTGTTGTCAGTCAACCGACCATCGTCCAATACCTGCAACAGGGTATTGAATACGTCAGGATGCGCCTTCTCTATCTCATCGAAGAGAACCACACTATATGGTTTGCGGCGTACAGCCTCGGTCAACTGACCACCTTCATCGTAGCCTACATACCCTGGAGGCGCACCGATCAGACGGGTTACGCTAAACTTCTCCTGATATTCACTCATATCAATTCGGGTCATCATCGACTCGTCATTGAACAGATACTCAGCCAGCGCCTTGGCAAGTTCCGTCTTACCTACACCGGTAGTACCGAGGAAGATAAAGCTGGCGATAGGACGCTTAGGATCCTGCAAACCGGCACGGCTGCGGCGAACGGCATCACTTACAGCGGTGATAGCCTCGTCCTGTCCGATGACTCTTTTGTGGAGTTCTTCCTCCAGATGGAGCAGTTTCTCACGCTCGCTCTGCATCATACGGCTTACTGGTATTCCGGTCCAGCGGCTTACAACCTCAGCGATATCATCAGCAGTAACTTCCTCTCTGACCATCGCTGCGCCACCCTGTGTACTCTTCAGCTGCTCCTGAATCTTCTTGATGTCATCCTCGAGCGCCTTCAGTTTAGAATAGCGGATTTCAGCTACGCGTTCGTAATTGCCTTCGCGCTCCATGCGTTCAGCCTCAAACTTCAGGTTTTCTATCTCCTGCTTATCCTGCTGAATCCTGTTGACGAGTGCTTTTTCGCCTTCCCATTTAGCACGGAAGTTATGCTCCTGATCCTTCAATTCTGCAATTTCCTTATCCAACTGCTGAATCTTAGGCTGGTCATTCTCGCGCTTGATGGCCTCACGCTCAATCTCCAACTGCTTCAAGTGGCGGGTAATCTCATCCAGTTCTTCTGGTACAGAGTCACGCTCCATTCTCAGTTTGGCTGCTGCCTCATCCATCAGGTCGATAGCCTTGTCAGGGAGGAATCTATCAGAGATGTATCTCTCTGATAACTTGACGGCTGCGATGCAGGCATCATCCTGAATACGTACCTTATGATGGTTCTCGTAGCGCTCCTTGATACCACGAAGGATACTGATGGCGTCTATCTCGTCAGGCTCATTGACCATGACGGTCTGGAAACGGCGTTCCAGCGCCTTATCCTTCTCGAAGTACTTCTGGTACTCGTTGAGGGTAGTAGCACCGATGGCTCTCAGTTCACCACGAGCCAGGGCTGGCTTCAGAATGTTGGCAGCATCCATGGCACCCTCGCCACCGCCAGCACCTACCAGCGTGTGAATCTCATCGATGAAGAGGATAATCTGGCCGTTGGCGTTGGTTACCTCTTTGATGACGCTCTTCAGACGCTCCTCGAACTCACCCTTATATTTGGCACCGGCTACCAGCGCACCCATATCGAGAGAATAGAGTTGCTTGTTCTTCAGATTCTCCGGTACATCGCCACGTACGATACGCTCGGCAAGACCTTCTACGATAGCGGTCTTACCTGTACCAGGTTCACCTATCAGAATAGGGTTGTTCTTGGTTCTTCGTGACAGAATCTGGAGTACTCTTCTTATTTCCTCATCACGTCCGATAACTGGGTCCAGCTTGCCGCTTCTTGCTTGTTCTACAAGGTTTTTCGCATATTTCTCCAAACTCTGATAGTTATCATCAGCGCTTTGTGATTTTACGTTCTGTCCCTGTCTCAGTGCCTGGATGGCAGCGAGCATATCTTTGGCATTTGCACCAGCATCCTTCAGAATACGTGCAGCAGTAGAGTTGCCCTGTACGATAGCCAACAGGATAGGTTCTACGCTAACGAACTCGTCGCCCATTTTCTTGGCGGTATCCTCGGCATTCATCAGTATCTGGTTAGTCTCGTTGCTGAGGTACGGCTGACCGCCGCCTTGCACACGAGGCAGATGTTGCATCTCCTGACGCAAGAGCATGGCGATTTGCTGTCCGTTCATGCCCAACTTCTGGAAGATGTAGTTGGTCACATCGGTAGCCTTTTCAAGAATACCGCTAAGCAGATGCACCGGTTCGATGGTTTGCTGACCATTTCGCTGCGCAATGTTTACGGCTTCCTGTACCGCCTCCTGCGCCTTGATTGTAAATTTGTCGAATGTCATATTAATATCTCCTTTCTTATATTATATATTCTTATTTGTGTTATTTGGATGAGCCCCGGAATCTCCTCTTCGGAAACCTCCCGGTGCGTTCCTCCCATCCTTTAGCGAAACTTATGCCTATTCGTTGAAAATCAATGGTTTACTGACAATTTGTCTTGTTTTGGGTAGATAAAAGATAGAAATAAGATATATTTCCGGACAGAATGACAGAAGAAGACGGTTTGAGTACGGGCTGAAGGCCCAGGTTCCTTTCAGGGCATGTGGGGCTTACTGGCGAAAGTTCAGTACGCGAAGAAATGATAGGATTAGAATTCGCTCAGATTGCTTATTTCTTGATTTCTCTCAATTATCTTTTAAATATCCTTTAAATAATGCTATTTTATGGGGGGAAATGTTGTGTAATCAAAATAATCTTCGTACCTTTGCACCATCATAAATTATAATTTATAAGTTCAATGGCTGAAACAAAGAAAATCAAGACAGCGTTGGTGTCTGTCTTCCACAAGGATGGCTTGGACGAATTGCTCGCCAAGTTGAATGAAGAGGGTGTAAAATTCCTGAGTACTGGTGGTACCCAGAAGTTTATCGAATCTTTGGGTTATGAATGCGAGAAAGTTGAGGAGGTCACTACCTATCCATCTATCTTGGGTGGTCGCGTAAAGACTCTTCATCCTAAAATATTTGGAGGTATCTTGGCTCGCCGTGATAACGAGGGTGACCAGGAGCAGATGAAGGAATACGAAATCCCTTCTATCGATCTCGTCATCGTAGACTTGTATCCTTTCGAGCAGACTGTAGCTAGCGGTGCTAGCGATGCTGATATTATCGAGAAAATCGATATTGGCGGTATCTCTTTGATTCGTGCAGGTGCCAAAAACTTCAAGGACGTGGTGATCGTTCCTAGCAAGACTGAATACGGCGTATTGCTCGATATCCTGAAGAAGAAGGGTGCTGAGACTGATATCGAAGACCGCAAGATGTTTGCAGAGCGTGCATTCGGTGTAAGCTCTCACTACGATACTGCAATCCATGCATGGTTTGCTAAGTAAACTCTCGGAAAAATAAAGTAGTTAAGGAGTTAAGAAGTGGAAGAAGTCAGGACAAGTGTCTGCGGGGGATTCCATCCCCGGTATATGACAGACTGTTGCCGTGGCTTCTATGCTCCTTTAACTCCTTAACTCCTTAAATAAAAAAGAAAATTTTAAGCTTAAAATAATATAGATTTTAGAAACGAAATGGGATTTTTTTCATTTATTCAGGAAATCGCAATGGACTTGGGAACAGCCAATACCATCATTATCAGTGATGATAAGATTGTAGTGGATGAACCTTCTGTTGTAGCCCTTGACCGCCGCACCGACAAGATGATTGCTGTGGGCGAGAAGGCTAAGATGATGTACGAGAAGACTCATGATAATATCCGTACTATCAGACCATTGCGTGATGGTGTGATTGCCGACTTTACTGCCTGTGAGCAGATGATGCGTGGATTGATTAAGATGGTTCATACTGGTAGCCGTCTCTTCTCTCCTTCACTCCGTATGGTTATCGGTGTACCTTCTGGTTCTACCGAGGTTGAGCTTCGTGCTGTGCGCGACTCTGCCGAGCATGCCGACGGACGTGATGTATATTTGATTTTTGAGCCAATGGCAGCCGCTATCGGTATCGGTATCGATGTTGAGGCTCCAGAGGGTAATATGATTGTTGATATAGGTGGTGGTTCTACCGAAATCGCTGTCATCTCATTGGGTGGTATCGTATCGAACAACTCAATCCGTACAGCCGGTGACGACCTTACTGCCGATATCCAGGAATATATGAGCCGTCAGCACAACGTGAAGGTTTCTGAGCGTATGGCTGAGCGTATCAAGATTCATGTGGGTTCAGCTCTGACCGATCTGGGGGATGAGGCTCCAGAGGACTTCATCGTACATGGTCCTAACCGTATTACAGCGTTGCCTATGGAGGTGCCTGTATGCTACCAGGAGATTGCTCACTGTCTGGATAAGACCGTGGCAAAGATTGAGAACGCTGTGCTCTCAGCATTGGAGAACACGCCTCCTGAGCTCTATGCCGATATCGTGAAGAATGGTATCTGGCTCTCTGGTGGTGGTGCTTTGCTCCGCGGTCTCGACAAGCGTTTGCAGGATAAGATCAATATCCCATTCCACATTGCAGAAGATCCATTGCACAGTGTTGCCAAGGGTGCTGGTATTGCGTTGAAGAATGTAGACCGTTTCTCATTCTTGATGAGATAATCAGAACTTATTCTAATAGTAAGAATAAAGTATGCGCAACCTTTTAGAGTTTTTAGCGAAATACAACCATTGGTTTGTCTTCCTGATTCTTGAGGTGGTGAGTATGGTGCTGTTGTTTCAGTATAACAGCTATCAGGGCAGTGCCTGGTTCTCCTCGGCTAATGCCGTAACGGGTAAGTTGTATGAATGGGATGCGAATGTGGAAACATTCTTCTCACTTACCAAGGTGAATCAGGAACTGACACAGCGCAATGCGTATCTCGAACAGGAGGTGCAGAAACTTTCCGACAGTCTCGTGAGCGTGACCAAGGATAGCAGCATCTACCATCGTGACCAGTTTGCATTGCTGAGAAACTATCGTCTGATTCCGGCTAAGGTAGTGGCGAATAGTGTCGATAAACCCGGCAACCTGATGACAATTGACAAGGGTAGCGCGGATGGCATCCACAAGGATATGGGTGTAATCAGCGGTACGGGTGTTGTGGGTATCGTGTATCTGGTGGCAGAACATTACGCTATCGTGATTCCGGTATTGAACACGAAGTCGAACATCAGTTGTATGATTCAGAATAGAGGCTATTTTGGCTATCTGCGCTGGAAGGGTGGTGTGTCTGACCTTGCCTATCTGGAAGAGGTGCCACGTCATGCTCACTTTAAATTGGGTGACTATGTGGTAACGAGTGGCTATTCTGCTGTATTCCCTCCTGGAGTGAGAGTAGGCAGGATATTGCACGTGTTCAACTCCGCCGATGGCCTGTCGTATCGCGTACAACTTCGCCTCTCTACCGATTTTGCCCGTCTGCGTGATGTATGTGTAATTGATGATGCCGCCATGAAAGAGCGATTGGAGATTATGCGTGCAGCACAGGATAGCATCGAAACAAATGGAGACAATAATCAATAATGACGTATAGTAAGAGGATATAAAAAGCAATGAGTATAGATTTAGTGAAAAGACTAGCTACCTTTGTGGTGCTCGTGCTGGTACAGGGATTGGTGTTTAATCATATTCATCTATTCAATTGTGCCACCCCCTTGCTGTATATCATTATGGTACTGCATTTCCGCCGCAACCATCCTAAATGGGCGGTGTTATTGTGGTGCTTTATGATGGGGCTTTGTGTGGACGTATTTGCCAATACGCCAGGTGTTGCAGCAGCTTCGATGACTGCCGTAGGACTGCTACAACCTTATTTGTTTGAACTTTTCGTACCGCGTGACAGCGCCGACGATCTGGAACCGTCCATGCGTTCTATCGGCGTAGGTGCATATTGCTGGTACGTATTCTTCATCATTCTCGTTTATAATCTATTGTTCTTTACACTTGAAACATTCAATTTCTTTAATTGGGTTCACTGGTTGGAATGTATAGGCGGAAGTACGGTTATCACTTATATATTGGTGATGGCGACAGAAAGTTTCAGAAAGTAAGATTCCGGATAAGTGATGAGAGAGAAAAGAACACGATTTTTAGTTTGCTATATATAATAAGGTATGTTGGATTACAATCTTGAAAAACGTAGATTCGTTATCGGTGGAGTGGCCACAGCTATTGTGGTCATTTACATGATTCGTCTGTTTACGCTTCAGATTATGAGCGACGACTACAAGAAGAATGCCGACAGTAATGCCTTCTTGAAGCATATTGAGTTTCCCGCCCGTGGTGCCATTTACGACCGTAATGGTAAGCTGCTGGTATATAATCAGCCGTCTTACGACCTGATGGTGGTCATGAACGAGGAGAGCGGCAGGCTTGATACGATGGATTTCTGTAATTCGCTGGGTATTACGAAAGAGTTTTTTATCAAGCGAATGAACGATATCAAGGACCGCTCTAAAAATCCGGGCTATTCGCGCTATACCCAGCAGCTTTTTATGGGACAGTTGAGCGACCGGGATTTCAGTGTGTTCCAGGAGAAGATGTTCCGATTCCCCGGTTTCTATGTCCAGAAACGTACCGTCAGAGAATATACCTACCCTTATGCAGCCCATGTGCTGGGTGATGTGGGTGAGGTTTCGCAAAGCGATATTGAAGATGATGACTACTATCAGGCTGGCGACTATATCGGAAAACTGGGTATCGAGAAGTTTTATGAGAAGCAGCTGCGTGGTGAGAAGGGTGTGAAGATCATGCTGAGAGATGCCCACGGAAGAATACAGGGTAGCTATCAGAATGGTAAACTCGACCGGAAGCCTGTGGCAGGAAAGGACTTGACGCTGGGATTGGATGTCAAGTTGCAAGCCTTGGGCGAACGTCTGCTCCAGGGTAAAATCGGCAGTATCGTTGCCATCGATCCTAGAACGGGCGATGTGCTGGCTATGGTTTCTTCTCCTTCTTACGATCCAAGACGTCTGGTGGGTAGAAACCGCGGTAAGATGCACAAGTGGCTCTCGCATAATCCTTGGAAACCGCTCCTGAACCGTAGTATTCAGGGTCAGTATCCTCCGGGTTCTACCTTTAAGACCAGCCAGGCGCTGACCTATCTTACTGAAGGTATCATCACACCGGGAACAGCATTCCCATGTAATCATGGTTTCTCTTATAAGGGTCTGCATGTGGGCTGTCATGGTCACCCGTCGCCTATTGCGCTGGTTGATGCCATCAGTACCTCTTGTAACGGTTACTTCTGTTGGGGTCTTTACTATATGATAGGTAACCGCAAGAAGTATGGCAGCGTACAGAATGCGATGACCGTATGGAAAGATTATATGGTGAGCATGGGATTCGGATATAAGTTGGGCATCGACTTGCCTGGTGAGAAACGCGGTCTGATTCCGAATGCACAGTTCTATGATAAGGCTTATAATGGTTCATGGAACGGACTGACGGTAATCAGTATTTCTATCGGTCAGGGTGAGGTTAACCTCACGCCGTTGCAGATAGCTAACCTGGGTGCTACCATTGCCAACAGGGGATACTATTATGTGCCTCATGTAGTGAGAAAGGTAAAGGGCGAACCGCTTGATACGCTCTATACCCGACGCCATTATACCAAGGCTTCCCGCCGGGCTTACGACTATGTGGTAGCCGGTATGAGAAGTTCGGCGCTGAAGGGAACCTGTAAGATGCTCGGCCGCTACGATTTCGAACCTTGCGGCAAGACGGGTACGGCACAGAACCGTGGCCATGACCACTCTGTATTCATGGGCTTTGCTCCGATGAACAACCCGAAGATTGCCATTGCCGTGTATGTAGAGAATGGTGGTTGGGGTGCTGACTATGGTGTGCCTATCGGTGGTCTGATGATGGAACAGTATCTCAAGGGTAAGTTATCTCCTGATTCTGAGCATAGGGCTGCAGAGATACAGGCCCGTAGAATCGCCTACGGATTAAGCAGTAGATAGTTTTCAGTTAATAGTTTATAGATTATGATCGATAATAAACAACCTAGTGTGCTTGCTTCACTTGACTGGTGGACGATAGGTATTTATCTGGTACTCCTCATCTTCGGATGGGTGAGCGTCTGTGGAGCCAGCTATAACTATGGTGACAACGAGATATTCAGTCTGGGTGCCCGCTCGGGTATGCAGATTATATGGATTGGCACATCCATAGCACTGGGATTGGTAATCCTGCTGCTTGATGACCGGTTTTACGATACCTTCTCGTATGTCATCTATGGCGTCCTGATACTCTTGCTCTTTGCTACGATATTCAATCCGCATAGCATCAAGGGTTCCCACTCCTGGCTGGTGTTGGGACCGCTCCGACTGCAACCGGCTGAGTTTGGTAAGTTTGCTACGGCTCTGGCGGTAGCCAAGTTTATGTCAAGCTATGGTTTCAGTATGCAGAACCTGAAGCATTTCATGGCAGCCGTAGGCATTATCGTTCTGCCGATGCTCTGTATTGTAGGTCAGCGCGAAACGGGTTCTGCCCTGGTTTATCTTTCATTCTTTCTCATGCTTTACCGCGAAGGAATGCCGGGTGCCATTCTCTTTACCGGCGTGTCGATGGTGGCTTACTTCGTAGTGGGTGTGAAGTATGAGAACGTGATGATGTGGGATACCTATACTTCTGTGGGTAAGTTTGTAGTGCTTCTGCTGGTGCAGATTTTTACGGCTGGCATGGTGAACTCCTATACGGGCGATAGGAAGCAGGCACTGATGATCCTTGCCTATTCGGTAGGCATTACGCTGCTCTTCGTGCTCTTTTCTACCTATGTCATTCCGTTCGACATTGTGTGGATCCAACTCTTCCTGTGTGCTATGCTCATCGGATTCCTGGTTTATCAGGGACTGAGAACCCGGTTCCGGAATTACTTCCTCATCTCAATCTTTTCGTTGGGAAGTATCGCTTTCTTCTATTCTGCCGATTATGTGTTGAATCATGTGATGGAACCTCATCAGAGAGTGCGTATCAACGTACTGCTGGGACTGGATGAAGATTTGGCAGGTGCGGGATATAACGTGCATCAGAGTGAGATTGCCATTGGTTCCGGCGGACTTCAGGGCAAAGGTTTCCTCAATGGAACGCAGACCAAACTGAAGTTCGTGCCTGAGCAGGATACAGACTTTATCTTCTGTACGGTAGGCGAGGAGGAAGGTTTCCTCGGTTCGGCAGGCGTGCTGCTGCTTTTCCTGGCTTTGATATTGCGGTTGATGCATCTGGCTGAGCGGCAACCTTATAAATTCGGGCGTATCTACGGCTATTGTGTCCTGTCGGTATTCCTCTTCCATCTGTTTATTAATGTGGGAATGGTGTTGGGTTTAACACCGGTTATCGGTATTCCGCTGCCGTTCTTCAGTTATGGTGGCAGTTCGTTATGGGGATTCACCATCCTTCTTTTCATCTTCTTGAGAATTGATGCGGGAAGGAACTTAGTGAGAAGTTAAAAAAAAGAGTGAACAGATTGTTGATGAATCTGTTCACTCTTTTTTTATTGTATCTTTGAAATCTTGATGCCGATGTCACTCACACCGGGCAGGATTTCTCTTTTCATATCATGTCTGATGGCTACGTGTATGGAATCGCCCTGATGCATCTGATAGGTGTTGATAGGGAAGTTATACTGATAGTAGCTGATACCCTGTCCTTTGCTCACACCGTTGTTGTCAATCAGCTGGCAGTTGACCGTATCTATCTTGCATTCGCCAGGTATCTTTCTGTTTCGGTGATAAACCGTCTGTTCTACGATGAGCGTAAGTCCCATGAACGGGTAGGCACCTGTAATGCGAAGTCCTAGGCTTTGTTTGTAATGCCCGGGCTCGAGTAGAGGTGATACTTCGAATGATAGGGTGTCGTTCTTCTCCCATCCTGCAATCGGTGTATGGGCATACTCATCGTATACGGTCGAACCGCTGCAGGCAGAGAGAATGTGAACAATCGCTGTCAAAACGATGAAATAAACAGTCTTTTTCATCTTTTTCTAGCTCCTATTCTTTATTCTTGTGGGGCGTTATTGCCTTGTGGGGCGTTGCCATTCTGAGGGGTGTTGTTACCTTGCGGCTTGTTTCCACCCTGTGGTTTGTTTCCCTTGTTAGGTCGTCTGTCGTTTCTTGGCTGGCGGTTGTCACCCTTAGGATGATTGCCCTGATTACGGTTGTCGCGGCGCTGGTTGTTTGACTTGCCTTCATTCTTCTGAGGTTTGTTGTCGCCATTCTGCGCGCGGTTCTCGTTCTTCTGCGACTTGTTGTCTCCCTCCTGCTGGCGAGGTCCCTTGTTCTTATTGTTCTTCTTCTTCTTTTTCTTAGCCTTGTCAAAGCGGCTCAAATCAGCTTCGGCAAGCAGGTCGGTTGGCTTGGCTACAGGTTTTGCCTTACCGTCTTCCAGCAGACTCAATGGCTTCTCGCCCTGACGGTTCATTTCGATGATAGCCTTGGCACGCTCGATGCTGATGGTTTCGAGGTTGGAAGCAAGGTTCTTGTCAGAAGAGTAGGTGATAAGACCTGCCAGGATATCCACCTTGAACTGATGGAAATCACCGTCGGCAGTCTGCAGTACGGCATCCTTAGGAGGCAACTTTCTGCTAGCCTCTACATAGCTGTCTACCTCGTAGTTGAGACAGCACTTCAGTTTGGCGCACATACCGGCAAGTTTCTGAGGATTCAGAGAGATGTCCTGGTAGCGTGCTGCATTGGTGCTAACGCTGATGAAGTTCTTCATCCAGGTAGCGCAGCAGAGTTCTCTGCCGCAAGGCCCCGTTCCACCGATGCGGCCTGCTTCCTGTCGCGCACCGATCTGTTTCATCTCAATGCGCACATGGAAGGTATCGGCAAGAACTTTGATGAGCTGGCGGAAGTCCACACGTTCGTCAGCGATGTAATAGAAGATAGCCTTGTTGCCGTCTCCCTGATATTCTACATCACCTATTTTCATCTTCAGTCCGAGATCTTTGGCTATCTGGCGGCTCTGGATCATGGTGCCGTGTTCACGGCTCTTAGCCTCCTTGCATTTGTCAAGATCCACCTGTTTGGCGATACGGTAGATACGCTTGATATCATCCTGCGACTTAAGGTTTGCCTTCTTAATCTGAAGTTTTACCAGTCTTCCGGTCAGCGTAACCACACCGATGTCGTGACCCGGGTTAGCCTCTACCGCCACTATATCGCCCTTCTTCAGGTCGAGGTTATTCACATTGTGGTAATATCCCTTACGGGTATTCTTGAACTGTACCTCCACGAGGTCAGTACTTTCTGCATTGCCGGGTACATCGGCAAGCCAGTCGTATGTGTTGAGCTGTCTGTTCTGTCTTCCTACGCCCTTAGCGCACAGACCACGGTCGCAGCCGTTACACATCCTGAATTTCATATTTTTGTAATCCACGATCGTCTAATTTATAATGTCTAATTTATAATGTACAATGAATAATGACCAGGCATCTGCCCCGTTATTCATTTGAATTCTTCACTCTTCGTTCTTCACTCTTCACTCTTCACTTCCTTAGCAGGAGTACGATGATTTTGAGCGCCATATCGAAGAAAACGATTTTGGCATTGGCATTTTGCGAAATCATGCGCTTGCTGTCTTCGAAGAGGTTGGAGATGTCAATGATGTTTGCCTCGTTGATGAAGCGGGCAAAGTTCTTGGCAAAGTTCTCCTCATCCTGCGTCATGTAGCTCAGTTCTGGATTCCGGAAGTTGTACATGAAACTTTCTCTGAGCATGTGCATGAAGTAGTCGAGCATGCGTTTCTGCTTTTCTCTTCCGAAGGTTGCTATCACATCGGTCCACTTCTTGAGGTCACCAATCTTGCGCATGTAAGCCAGTCGCATCAGCATGATGAACATGTCGAGATGCTGCCGGTTTTCGTTTCCTGCATCCAGTTCTTCGAGTGCGAGGTTCCAGTTGCCGTTGGCGATACGGGCTATGCGGTGTGCCATGTCTGGCTCCAGCGCTCTCCGCTCCGTCAGCGCTTTTTCCATCTCAGCGGTTTCTATCTTCCTGAAGTCGATACGCTGCGTACGGCTTCTGATGGTTTCGAGCAGCAGTTCCGGATTCTCGCTTACCAGCAGGAACACCGTCTGGCGTGGCGGCTCCTCCAGCAGTTTCAGTATCTTGTTGGCACTCTGTATGTTCATACGTTCCGGGAGCCATATCAGACTTATCTTATATCCGCCCTGACTCGACATCATCATCAGTTCGTGAGAGATGGCATCGGTTTCTTCGGCAGTGATGATAGCCTGTTTGTTATAGTCGGCATCCGTCTTGCCCATCTTCAGCATCCAGTCGCTAATCTGGATGTAGGGACCTTTAGAAAGCAGCAGCTCTCTCCATTCCTTGATGAAGTCGAGGCTCACCGGTTTGTGTTCGCTGCCCATATTGGCGGTCTTGATGGTAGGAAAGGTGAAGTGGAGGTCCGGATGTTCCCATTTCCTGAGCATCGGTGAATCGCCCAGAAGATAGCTGGCAAAAGCCAGTGCCATCGCCAGTTTGCCGCAACCCTGCGGGCCGCAGAACATCAGCGCATGGGGCAAACGGTTCTCCTGAACCATCTCCATGAGACGGTTCCATACTTCTTGCTGACCTATAACTTCATTTCTTTGCATTTAAAACAGTATTTTTGCTATTTGCTTGACGCTGTCTACAGCCGATACGGTGAAGAAGTGAACATTTTTGTAACCATGTTCGAAGAGATCTTGCACCTGAGCGGTAGTCCACTCGATACCGAGCTGCTTGGCATCTTCGTCAGTTTTACATTTCAATACCTCCTGTGCGAGTCCTTCAGGAATATCGCAGTGGAAGGTTTTCGGCACTACTGTGAGCTGGCTCAACTTGGCGAAAGGCTTGATGGCAGGAATGATAGGAATGGTTACGCCTATCTGCCGAGCCTTTTCAACGAAAGCATAGAACTTCTCGTTGTCGTAGAAGAGCTGGGTAACGGCATACGCTGCGCCCAACTGTTGTTTCTCCAGCAGATGCTGCATATCCATTTCGAGGTTTGGCGCCTCTTCATGCTTCTCCGGATAGCAGGCTACACCGCAGCAGAACTTGTCGCCCGGGTGCTTGATGGGTGTGCCGTCAAAGAAGAAACCATCGTTAAACTGATTCACCTGCTTCAGAAGGTCGGTGGCATGGGTATGACCGTTCTCGGTTGGTGTAAACTGCCGGTCTTCTTTCGCCTTGTCTCCTCGCAGAACGAGAATGTTGCTGATGCCCAGAAACTGGAGGTCGAGCAGTTCGTACTCGATGTCTTCCTTCGTAGCACCGCTGCAGATAATATGAGGGATGACAGGTATGTCGTACTTATTCTGTATAGCGCCTGCGATGGCCACGGTGCCCGGGCGGCGGCGCACACGCTGGCGAGTGAGGAGACCGTTTTCCTGTTCCTTGTATACATACTCGCTATGGTGCGTAGTGATGTTGATAAAGCGAGGACCAAACTCGCTCAGCGCATCGATGGTACGGAAGAGTGCTGCTGTTCCGTTACCTTTCAGCGGAGGTAAAACCTCGAACGAAAAGCCTCGCTTATCGCCCTGCTGATGTAGAAAATCTGCTATGTTCATATTACCTAAATTCTATGTTTCTTCTTATTTTGGTGCAAATTTACAAAAAAAATAGGGGAAAACCGCATGTTGAACGTAATATTTATAAAGAAAAAACGTATATTATTAGGTGGAGATTGATTTTTGACATGAAAAAAGAAGATTTCCTGCCGGTAAATGCTACGCTATTCTACAGAAAAGTGATTAAAATTTAAACCTAAAAAATAATGAAACAAAAACAAACAGGCTCTAGAGCCTATCTTATTTCAATTGTGATGGTAGCCGTTTTGGGCGGCTTGCTTTTCGGTTATGATACCGCGGTAATCTCGGGAGCCGAGAAGGGTTTGCAGGCATTCTTCATGGGTGCTGAGGATTTCACCTATACCGATTTCTGGCATGGATTCACTTCTTCCAGTGCCCTGATTGGTTGTATCATCGGTTCGGCGCTTTCGGGTGTGATGGCTTCTAACTGGGGCCGTAAGCGTTCGCTGATCTTTGCGGGTGTGATGTTCTTCATCTCTGCATGGGGATCTATGTGTCCGGAGTCTTTGGTGTTGCCAAAGGGCGAACCTAATCTTACGCTTCTCATCGTGTTCAACCTCTACCGTGTGATTGGCGGTATCGGTGTGGGGCTGGCATCTGCTGTATGTCCGATGTATATCGGTGAGATTGCGCCTAGTAACATCCGTGGTATGTTGGTCAGCTGGAACCAGTTTGCCATCATCTTCGGTCAGCTGGTGGTTTATTTCGTCAACTTCTTCATTCTTGGCGATCATATTGCTCCTGCTATCCAGAGTGTGGGCAACGGTATGAACCAGATTCTGAATGGCGGCGAGGCTGCCTGGGCTATCGAAACCGGATGGCGCTATATGTTTGGTTCTGAGATGATTCCAGCGGGTTTGTTTGCTCTGCTTATCTGCTTTGTTCCGGAGACTCCCCGTTATCTTGCCATGGTTGGTCAGGATGCGAAGGCTGAGCGTATTCTGGCTCGCATCAATGGTGCTGAGGAGGCTAAGAAGATTTTGGATGACATCAAGAATACGGTTACTGAGAAGAAGGAGAAACTGCTTACTTACGGTGTGCTCTGTATCTTCGTAGGTGTGATGCTTTCCGTATTCCAGCAGGCTGTAGGTATCAATGCCGTGCTTTATTATGCTCCTCGCATCTATGAGGCTATGGGCTTTGATAATCCGATGGTATTGACCGTATTCAATGGTATCGTGAACCTCGGTTTCACCTGTGTAGCCATCTTTACGGTAGAGAAGTTGGGACGTAAGCCTTTGCTCATTACCGGTTCTCTGGGCATGGCATTGGGTGCCATCGGTGTAGCCATCACCTTCGGTAATCCTAATCTGCAGTTGTTGTGCATGGTATCTATCATGGTTTACTCTGCATCATTCATGTTCTCTTGGGGACCAATCTGCTGGGTACTTATTGCCGAGGTATTCCCTAATACGATTCGTGGTGCTGCCGTAGCGATTGCCGTAGCCTTCCAGTGGATTTTCAACTGGATTGTTTCTACCTCTTTCGTTCCGATGGCTAACAGCCTGGGCTATTGGTTCACCTATGGCCTGTATGGTGTTATCTGTATCCTCGCTGCCATCTTTGTATGGAAGCTCGTTCCTGAGACCAAGGGTAAGACGCTGGAGGATATGACCAAGCTTTGGAAGAAAAACTAAGTACTTATTCTGTGAAATATCTGGACCGCCAGGCGTAGAAAGAAACGCCTGGCGGTCTTTCTTTATGCCCCCGGCTTCGCAACGCTTAATCCATACCATGATATGACGGCGCGCTGTCGCCCCGTCGGTTGTGTCGGGAAAGTAGAGCAGACCCAGCTCGGTCTTGCTGTACATACGTTGGGAATAATTCATAAGCTTTATATTTTTTATGATGCAAAAGTAATGTTTATTTCAGACTTATGCAATTTTTTGAAGAGAAAAAATGCATTTTAATAGCTGATTTGTTGAAAAAAAATCTTTTTCCTCCCGTATTACGTATAGTGTAAAAGATGTAAATGTATATATATAATATACTTGGTATAGTGTAGGGAAGAAAAAATAGCTCCTAACTATCTGATATTCAATATCTTCTATTTTTAGGATTCGCCCTGGTAGTCATTCGGGCATCTCTGAAGGCATATTATTCGCCCTGATGGTACCTATTATTGGCTCTGGTAGTCATCAAAAAAGGTTAATTCGCCCTGGTAGTTATTGAGCACTCAAATGAGGTAAACAAACGATGTTCTTCCGTTTACCAACTGATGTGGCTGAGCTGGGTTAAGGATATGGCTGCACTGGGTTACGCAGACGGCTGGACAAGGTTAAGGATTCGACTGCATCGGGTTAAGGATTCGACAGCGTAGGCTAACGGAGTCGTATCCGTCGATTTATCGAGACGTCTTGACTCGCTGACAGAACCATCTGGGGTAGCTGACTGAACCATATCAGTATTCTGCTGCATACGCTTGCATGCAAAAGTATACATAATTGAGCCAAATAGTGCACAACTGGTATTTATCGTACCAAAGTGGACAAGTGGGGCTCCGCCGATGTTGTATCTTTGTATCAGCATTTGGGAAGAGACCGGTGCACAACATGATTATTCACAATTTTAAAATTTTATGTATTATGGCAATTAATTACAGTTTAGTAAAGCTTGCGTCAAAATTTGGTGACAAAGCAGGAGTTCCTAAGTTCTACGCCCGTGCTCAGATGAACGAGTCTATTTCGCTCAAGAAGTTTGCGAAGTTGATCTCTATGCAGACCACTGTATCCTATGCGGATGTAACAGCCGTTCTGGTCAGTATGCAGGAGAACATGATCATCGAGTTGCAGCGAGGCAACCAGATTGATTTCGGCGAGTTGGGCAAGTTCCGCCTCCAGCTTACCAGTGAGGGTGCTACAACCGCAGCCGAATTTAAGAGCGACATCAACATCAAGGGTGTGAACATCCAGTTTATCCCGGGCAGCGATCTTGCCAACATCTTCGTAGGTATGGAGTTTGAGCAGGTTGCATCACGTGCCGTACAGAAGGCTGCCCTCAAGGCTGAGAAGGAGGGTGCCAAGACTCTCGACATCGAGGAGGCTAAGAAAAAGCCTGCCAAGGATAATGCTTCTTCAGGCGGCGATACCACGGGTGGCAACACCTCTGGCGAGCAGACCGGTGGAACTGGCAGCACTGGCAGTGGTGACACTGGAGACGGATTAGAATAATTAACCTCTTAAAACAGAATAGATTATGACAGAAAAGAACAAGCAGAAATGGAATGAGATTCTCAAGTTTGCAGTAACCGTACTGACAGCTCTCCTCGGGGCGTTGGGCGTTTCGGCAGGTGGACTTTAGAAGGATGCCTATGAGAGATATTGATATGATAGTGGTGCATTGCAGCGGTAGCCGCTGCGATCACCGTTATACGATGAAGATGCTGCGCTACGACCATGTTCATAACAACGGCTGGACTGACATCGGCTACCATTTCTACATCACGCTGGATGGAGTGGTTCATGCCTGTCGCCCGGTAGAGCGTATGGGCTCTCATGCCCTCGGTTACAATGCGCACAGCATAGGCATCTGTTACGAGGGTGGTCTTTCGCCATTGGGCTGCATCAGCGATACCCGCACTCCTGAGCAGAAGGAGGCGATGAAGCATCTTATCCTGGATCTTCACCACCGTTTTCCGGGCATCCGTACCATCCTGGGGCATCGCGATTTGCCTGGCGTTCAGAAAGCCTGTCCGTGTTTTGATGCCACGAAGCTCCAGTACCTCCTAGATGCTTCCTGATTCTCTTCCATTAAGAGGGTTTTTCAAGAGCAGAATCCCTCCGATTTTATTTAACAAGTTAGGGCGCATCCAATCCGGATGCGCCCTTTTCTTTGTCGTCATATTTCTTTCATTCAACACTCAACATTTACCTCTCAACATTCACCATTCTCTAACTTTTTCAGAAACTTTTCCTAGAAAACTCTTGCAGATATGAAAATAAAACCGTAACTTTGCGCTATAGAATTTTAAAACAGATGGTTATGAAGTACTTAGATCCTAAGGCAGACCTTACGTTCAAGAAGATATTCGGCAATCATCCTAAAAGACTGATCAGTCTTCTGAACGCCCTCCTGCCGCTCAGCGAAGAGGAGCAGATACACGAAATAAAGTATCTGCCAACAGAACTTGTACCCCAGCTCGAAGGGGGCAAAAACACCATAGTGGATGTACTCTGTACAGATACTAGAGGCAGGAAGTTCTGCGTGGAGATGCAGATGGAATGGTCTGACGCATTCCAGCAGCGAGTACTGTTCAATGCATCCAAACTCTATGTGAGTCAGGCTAAAAAGGGAGGCAAATACAGCGAACTGCAACCCGTATATTCCCTGAATCTTGTGAATGATATCTTTGTGCATGATACTCCAGATTTCATCCATAATTACCGCATCGTGCATGACAAGGACAGTAATAAGGTCATTGAAGGCTTGCATTTCACCTTCATTGAACTCCCGAAGTTCACTCCTCATTCCATTGCCGACAAGCGCATGATGGTCTTGTGGCTTCGTTTCCTTACGGAAATCAATTCCAATACGAAGGATATTCCTTCCGACCTGCTAAATGACCCAGAGATTGGAAAAGCCGTAGAGGAGCTGGAGATTTCCGGCTTTACAGATGCCGAACTCAGAGCCTACGACAAGTTCTGGGATTCGGTAAGTGTTGAAAGAACCCTTCTGGATGACAGATACCAGAAAGGCAGAGAAGAAGGCAGAGAAGAAGGCAGAGAAGAAGGCATGAACCAGCGCAGCCTTGAGATTGCCAGGAATATGCTGGCAAAGGGGATGGATGCATCGACAGTCTTGGAAATAACAGGATTGTCGATGGAAGAGATACAACAGCTGAGAGCTAGAGGATAGTCTTCAGGTCGGCGATGATGGCCTGGGTGTAGGCTCTTATCTGAGATTCTGACAGATCGCTGATATGCTCGGGAGCGAGGGCGGCGATGTGCTGTCGGGTCTCCATCTCTATCATCGTGGCGATAGGGAGAAGCTTGTGGGCTGTCTTGCCGATGGCTTCTATTGATAACTCGCCTTCTGTTGCCTGCTGGAGGTTCTGGAGATGGGATGACAACTCCTGCTTGACGGTGCTGAGTATCTCGGCTTCTGCCTCCGGATCGCCTTCTGCAAAGGTCAGAAGGGGTGCAAAGCGGGATTTCTTATTGGTTTCCTCTGCTGCTGATGATGTTTTCTCTGCCATATCCTCTGCTGCTGATGCTGCATCCTCCAAACCGAGGATTTCTTTCAGCTTCTCTGTGCTGAACGGCTTGAAAAGGCAATCGTCGAAACCGGCTTCTTTCAACTCTCTGATGATGCTGGCATCGTGGGCGGTCATCGCTACTACCTTCATGTGGCTGTGGTTGATGTGCTGAATCATCCTGATGCCGTTCATCTCGGGCATTTCGATATCCATCATCATCAGCGCAGGATGCTCGTTGTGGAGCACGGTGAGCGCCTCGGCTACATGCAGACAGGCAAAGACTTGCCAACTGTCGCCTATCAGCTTCTTCAGCATCTCCTGAAGCAGACGGAGCTGCAACGGGTCGTCATCGAGCAGCAGTATCTTGTGATTTTCGAAATGGGGCTTGATTGGGGCGAGGGGCTTCTGCTCTTCTGCCTCTTCTGCTGCAGGAGCGGTACCTAAGGCAAGCGGAATGGTGACGGTGAAGGTGCTGCCCTTGTCCTTGACGGATTCCAGACGCAGGGTGCCCTGAAGCAGATTAACCAGTTCCTGGGTGATGTTCAGCCCGAGACCGGTGCCCTCGATGCCCTGGGCACTCTTCAGACGGGTGAACGCCTGGAACACCTTCTGGCGCTCTTCGGTGGTCATGCCCTTGCCGGTATCCCTTACCGAGAAGGTGAGGAGGTGCTGGGGACTGATGGCTGCCTGGATGGTGACGCTGCCCTTATCGGTGTACTTGATGGCATTGCTAACCAGGTTGTTGAGTATCTGACGGATACGGAAGGCATCGGCACGGTAGTAGGTCTGCGGACTGCTGATGCCATCGAGCTCCAGATGCAGTTCCAATCCCTTCTCCTGGCTCAGGATCTGCATCTCTCCGGCACACTGGCGGAACATGTCGGCAGGTGAGAAATCTACAGGGTTCAGCTTCATCAGTCCGTTTTCCAACTGGTGATAATCGAGCAGGGCGGCAACGAGCCGGGAGAGATGGGTGGCAGAACCCTTGATGCTGTTGAGGCAGGAGATGCCCTGCGGGTTGTCGACATAATCCTTCATCAGGTCGATGAAGCCCGAGATGCTGGCAGCCGGAGCCTTGATGTCGTGGGTGATGGTGAGGAGCAGGCGCTCGCGCTGGTTCATGATGCGCCTGATTTCCTCGTTAGCCTCTTCGAGATTCTCGCGGTAGATGCGTTCCTTCTGCGTATCGCGGTAGATGTAATAGACGAGGATGACGGCGGCCGTGATGGCTACGATGGCAAGCAGACCTATCTGCCAGAGCAGATTCTGGCGCGCCTGCATCGCCTGGTTGATCGCCTGGTTGATCGCCTGACGTTCGCGCTGGTGGATATCGTTGAGCTGCTGGGAGGAGCGTAGGGCGAGGCGGGCATTGGTTATCTGCAGGTCTCTCACCTCGCGGTTGATGGCATCGTGGTTATCGCGCGTAGACTGCTTCTCCTTGCGGTCAATCTGTTCCAGGATATCAGCTACGTTTCCGGCTAAGTTGACCGGGGTAGAGAGGGTATCGGTGACAGCCTGGTTGCTGTCGCGTCTGATGCTGAGCGTTTCGGCATGTTCCTTCTTGAAGGCATCGGCAAGGCGGCGGAAGAAGCCCTTGCGGGTTTTCATCACTTCTACGGTGGTGTTCTTTGCCACATGAGTCTTGGGTGCCTTGGAATGCACGACAACGGAATCTTCGCCACTGTTGAGGCTGTTCATCTTCTCGTGCAGATAGTTGTGGGATGACTTGCCCTGCATGGCACGGGTAAGCTGCTGCAGATTGGTCTGTTCCTCCTTGAGCAGGCTGGACATGGTGCTGTCGGCTGCCTGTCGCTTTTCGATATAGTCGCGGGTTGCCTGGTTGATAGCGAGCACGGTTGTGGTGTTGCGATATACCAGCCCTATCGCCAGAATCAGTACGATGGCGACGATGATGTAACCCAGGGCTACCTTGAAAGGAACGTTTGTTTGCTGCATCTTCTTATCTTTTAATGTTTTGAGTCTTTTTGCTATTTGTGTGCAAAGTTAATCAAAAATGCGATATAAACCAACGAAAACAGGAGATAAATGCCAAAATCTGGTCATCTATCTCCTGTTTCATTGAAAGCGACGCGTAATTACTATTTTCTGAAGGTGGATTTACTTTGCTACGGTTGAATCCACTGTTGCTGCTGGTGCCTCAACAGGTGTTGCTGTTGTGTCGGCTGGAGCTACTGTGTCTACTGGTTCTGAACCTGCAACGCTTACCATTCTGTTACCTGCAAATACATTGCTAACTGATACCATTGCTACTGCTGCGATAACTGCAAATACTAACTTTTTCATAATTCTTTTGTTTTTTAATTGTGAATATTATTGTTTATTAATTCTCTTGCTGAAACTCATTTGCGAGTTCGGTAAATAATATCACAATAGGCGTGCCAGAAATGAAGAATTTAGTTAAGTATCTGATAATCAGAAGAGATGATGTTTTGTGCCAGAAATGGGGTGTGGGGAAAGTGGGGAAAAGGTGTAGAAAAATTCCCCAATATAGTGTGGAATATATTGGGGAATCGGGGTGTGGCATGTTTACTCCATGCCGTATTTCTTCATTTTGTTGTAGAGAGTCTTGCGGTCGATGGCAAGCAGTTGGGCAGCCTTGCTCTTGTTGCCGTGGGTGGCTCTCAGGGCAGCGGCGATGCTTTCCTGTTCCGACTGTTCGCTGTGCAGCTGCATATTGATTGGTCGGGCTGTGGAGGTCTGTGCCATCGTCTTCTCCAGTTCCTGGGCACCGATATACTTGCCACGGGTGAGCAGGGTGGCGCGCTTCATCACATTGTTCAGTTCGCGCAGGTTGCCCGGCCAGTCGTATGAGGCAATGATTTCGGAGGCTTTGGCATCCAGTCCGAGCACATTCTTGCCCAGTTCCTGGTTGGCGTGCTTGATAAAGAGGTTGGCAAAGAGGAAGATGTCGGCACCTCTGTCCTTGAGGGCAGGCATGTAGATGGAAAACTCGTTGATGCGGTGATAGAGGTCCTCTCTGAACTTGCCTTCGGCTACCGCCTGCGCCAGATTCTCGTTGGTGGCACAGATGAGTCGGATATCCACATCAATCTCCTGCGTGCTGCCCAGCGGACGGATTTTCCTCTCCTGCAAGGCTCTGAGAAGCTGTACCTGTACTTCGTAGTTGAGGTTTCCCATTTCATCGAGGAAAACCGTTCCGCCGTTAGCTATCTCGAAGGCGCCCTTCTTATCCTGTTCGGCTCCGGTAAAGGCACCCTTCTTATATCCGAAGAATTCAGATGCCGCCACCTCCTTAGGGATGGCGCCGCAGTCGATGGCATAGAAAGGTTTGTCCTTGCGCAGACTCTGTTCGTGGATGCTGCGCGCCACATATTCCTTTCCGGTGCCGCTGGCTCCGAGAATGAGCACTGACATCGGGGTTGGGGCAACGAGCGAAACGAACTCGTAGAGCTGCTTGGAAGCCTCGCTTTCACCTTTTATATATCTAGGCACCTCCGTAGCGCCCTGCTGTTCTTCTTGGGGCGCATCCTGCATGGCGGCAGATTCCGCACGCTGAGGGGCTGGAGCCGCAGAAGCAGCCGACTGGATAGCCTCACGGATTTTCTCTAAGAGGATTTCGGGATGGAAAGGTTTAGCCACGTAATCGGTAGCACCCGATTTCATGGCACATACAGCATTCTGAACCTCTGCATAGCTAGTCATTACGATAAAAGGCAGGTGGGCATCGGACTTTCTGATATGCTGGAGCAATACCAGTCCGTCGTGGTCGGGCAGGCGCAGGTCGGAAAGAACCAGATGGAATGCATCGCCGGCTCCCATCGCTTTGATGGCAGCGCCTACGGATGTTACCCTTTCTACATCGAATCCTTTCTTTTTGAGCCAAGTCTGTATCATTGTTCCGAATGCCAAATCGTCTTCTACAATCAATATCCTCTTCATAATGTTCTGTTTTATCCTCTTCTATAATATCGTTATATATAACTTTGTGCAAAGGTACGGAAAAGTTGTATGGAAAGCTATTTAATTCACATTATTTAGCAATAAAACCGACTAAAAATCTACAAACCCTGTTCTATTATCTTATTTTTAGTGAAAAGAGCAATTGTTTTCGGATAAAAGCATGCTAGTTGCTTTATTTTTTGTATCTTTGCAACCATGTTAAAACAAGATTTAGAGTCATGAATCCGATAGTACAAACCATCATATTGTCAGCTTCGGCGGTGCGCATGTTGCCGCATATCGCTCTGTATCTGCTCCATAAGAAGGAGATAGATGCCGACCTGCTGAAGGTGCAGGACAGGAAGCCTACGGTGCTCAACCTGATTAAGGCATGCACCCGCGAAAGGAGTTTCCGCAATCTGTTTTATTACCGCATGGGCGAATACCGTTCGGTTTTCATCAGCTGGCTGTTGCCTCCCGAGCGTACGATGACCATCTGGTGCCCGCATATCGGGAAGGGTGCGCATCTGGAGCACAGCTATGCCACCTATCTCAACGCAGAAAGCATAGGTGATGACTTCTACTGTCTGCAGATGGTGACGCTGGGCAACGGCAAGGGCGGCAGACCTACCATAGGAAATGACGTGAAGATTTATACCGGCGCCACGGTCTTCGGCGGCATCCATATCGGCAACCACGTGACGATAGGCGCCGGTGCCGTGGTATTCCAGGATATTCCCGACGGGGCTACCGTGGTAGGGAATCCGGGGAGAATCATTCAGAAATAATCAATTTAAAGATAGAGAATATGAACTATGCATTGATCATAGCCGGAGGTTCTGGCAATAGAATGGGACAGGACATCCCAAAGCAGTTTATGCATGTAGACAACTGTCCTATCATCATCCATACGATGATGGCTTTTCAGAAGCATCCTGATATTCAGGGTATTGCTGTGGTATGTCTGGCAGGTTGGGAAACGGTACTGCAGTCGTATGCCAACCAGTTCTGCATTACCAAGCTGAAATGGATATTCCCTGGCGGAAGCAATGGTCAGGAGTCAATCCACAATGGTATCTATGGCTTGAAAGAGGCGGGATGCGGTGATGACGACCTGGTGCTGGTGCATGATGCCGTGCGCCCACTCTTGTCGCAAGACATCATCTCATCCAATATCGCCATCTGCCAGAAGTATGGCTATGCCATTACGGGTATCAAATGTAGAGAGGCTATCCTGGAAAGCGAAGATGGTTTCACGACCAACACCAGTATTCCGCGCGACAAACTGATCCGTACCCAGACACCCCAGACCTTCCGTTTGGGCAATCTGATAGCAGCCCACGAAGAGGCTAAGGAGAAGGGCATCGCCAATTCGGTGGCATCCTGTACCCTGATGGCAGAACTGGGAGGCAGACAGATGCATATCGTGCCTGGTTCAGAGAAGAACATCAAGATAACCACCGTTGAGGATCTGGAGATACTGAAGGCACTGATGAAGGTTCAGCCTGAGGCTTGGTTAAAATAAACATGTTATGATAGGAAATTCACCATATAAGGAAGATATTGCGCGCCTTTTCCGGGAAGGTTTGGAATTGGGGCGTCTGCATGGCAAGACCATTCTTGTGGCTGGTGCTACAGGATTGGTAGGAGGCTGTGTGGTTGATGTGCTGATGCAGAATCCTGCCCGGTGCTACAAGGTGATAGCAGCCGGAAGAAACAAGGAACGTGCCCGACAGAAGTTTGCTGCCTATTGGGAGGATGAATCTTTCTTCTTTGCAGAGATAGACGTTACCCAGCCTGTCATCAAGAGCATGGACAGGATGATAGGGGAACCAGTCTATAATGAGTTGGCTGAGGGCGCTGATTACATCATCGATGCAGCCAGCAATGCGAGTCCTAACTTCTTTAAGCAGAACCCTGTAGAGGTGATGAAGGCAAACATCAACGGCGTATCCAACCTGCTGGAATATGGATTGAGTCACCGCATGCAGCGCATGGTTTATATCTCTTCGGGTGAAATCTATGGCGAGGGCGATGGCTCTGAATTTACCGAGAAGAGCAGCGGCTATGTGGATTGTGCATCGGTGCGTGCCTGCTATCCATCTTCCAAACGTGCTGCCGAAACGCTCTGCATGGCATACGGAGCAGAGTATGATGCCGATGTGGTGATAGCCAGACTGAGTCATACCTATGGTCCGGGCTTTACGGAGAGTGACAATAGGGTGTATGCCCAGTTTATCCGCAATGTTCTGAAGGGTGAGGATATCGTCCTGAAGAGTAAGGGTGAGGCTTTCCGTTCCTGGCTTTATGTGGTAGATGCCGCCCATGCCATCTTGCGCCTCCTGCTGGATGGCGAGAGGGCAAATGCCTATAATGTGGCTCATTCAGAATCGAATATCTCCATCCGCCAACTGGCAGAGCTGATAGCCCGGAAAGCGGATAGAAAGGTGGTGTTTGATATTCCTGAGGCGGATGCGCAGCAGGGCAATACCACGCCTATCACCAAGGCAACCTTCAGTACGGATAAACTCAAGGCTTTAGGCTGGAAACCGCTCTTTGATGTAGAAGAAGGTTTCGGACATACCTTGCAGGAAGTGAGGGAAGACTAAAGCTTTCTTTTAATCTCATCCCATGTTTCCCGCTTTTCCATGTTCAGATAGTAGCGAAGGTGTTTCTCTACTCTCTGTTCTACGGGTGGAAACTTCATATAGTCGCCAAAGAAGTGGCGCAGATAGGTATCAGCCTGCTCCGGCAGCAAGACGGTGGTATCCTCGAACGGGAATTCCTTGCCCTTGCCGAGCCATTCCTTCGGGAAAATCTCCTTATAGTGGTAGGAACCCGTATTCACCAATACGTTCTTCGCCTTATCGAAGTCATACCGGTGACTCATCTCGTCCATCTGCTGGATGAGGCGGTGGCGCATCTTGCTGCGGTAGAAGAAGGCAATCGTCTTGATGGCAAAGCGGCCCCAGGTTTCCTTGTGCAGGAGCAGGGAGATGTACTCAAAGAAAGTATTGTGGGTGGTTACGGCATTCAGACGGTTGATGGTCTTAGAGTATTTGCGATACAGCGCCTTTGCCGTTTCCAGGTCATCGTCGGTGGCATCAAGAGGGAAGATATCTACGTAAAGACCGATGATGCAGGGACGCTCCTTCTCCTCGATAAGGGTAGTTTCGCGGTTCACGAGTTTGGAGAAATACAGAGGGTATGACTCGTTGTTGTAGGGAGTTACTACCTCGTATTTGCCAAAGTCTTCATGCTTGGCGATTTCGAGCAGACGGTCGTAGTCGGGGCGTGGCATCAGTACGTCGATGTCATCGTCCCAGGGAATCATTCCGTGGTGACGGGCGGCTCCGATGGCGGTGCCGGCACAACAGTAATATCTGAGGTGATACTTGTTGCAGATTTCGATGAAAGCCTTCAATATATCGAGTATTGTGGCGTTCCATTCCTTCTTGATGTTCTTAATATCCATACTTTTTTCTGTTTTACGGCTGCAAAAGTAAGCAAAAAGTTTTGAACTTCAAACTATTTATGCTACTTTTGCATTCTAAAAAGTAAAAACAAGTAATATTCCATATTTATCAGATAGAAACGATGGCAGAATCATTAAAGGAAAAAACCGCCAAGGGATTGTTCTGGGGAGCGATGAACAGTGGCTCTACCCAGGTACTCAATATCCTCTTTGGCATCTTCTTGGCGCGCTTGTTGTCGCCAGCCGATTATGGTATCATCGGCATCCTCACCATATTCACCCTGATAGCGGGCAATCTGCAGAGTAGCGGGTTTACCCAGGCACTGGTGAATATCAGGAAACCCACCGACAACGATTATAACTCGGTGTTCTGGTTTAATGTCCTGGTGAGTCTTACCATGTATGTGGTGCTCTTTTTCTGTGCGCCGCTGATAGCAGATTTCTTCCATCAGCCTTGTCTCACCTCCCTGTCGCGCTTCGTGTTCCTGAGTTTCTTCATCTCTTCGTTTGGCATCGCCCAAAACGGATATATGATGAAGAACATGATGAACAAGGAGATTACCATCGTTAATTTCATGGCTCTGATCAGTTCTAATGTCGTGGGACTGGTACTGGCATTCAACGGCATGGCTTACTGGAGTCTTGCCTGGCAGCAGGTTATCTTTATCCTCGTGCTGAATATAGGAAGATATTATTATACGGGATGGCGCCCGAACTTTCATATCGATTTCGGACCGGTGAGGAAGATGTTCGGATTCAGCGTGAAACTTCTGGTTACCAACATTATCAATACGGTGAGCAACAATGTGTTGACCTTTGTCTTCGGCAGGTTCTATCCGATTAATGATGTGGGTAACTATAGTCAGGCATACAACTGGGACACCAAGGCTAATTCGTTTGTTGCCAATACGGTGGGACAGATAGCTCAGCCCGTCTTGGCTTCTATCCAGGACGATAAGAACCGCGAGTTGCTGGTGTTCAGAAAGATGCTCCGTTTCACGGCATTCCTTTCTTTCCCCTTGATGTTTGGCTTGACTTTGGTATCACGCGAATTCATCCTGATTACGATTCATGAGAAATGGATAGCCAGTGTGCCGCTGTTGCAGATTCTTTGTGTGAGCGGTGCCTTTATGCCGATTTATACGCTCTATCAGAACCTTGCCATCAGCAAGGGGCGTTCTGATGTGTATATGTGGTGCAACATCGGTCAGGTAGTGGGTTTGCTCGCCTTGGTATTGTTCTGTCATCAATATGGCATCCAGACCATGGTGATAGCCTATACCGTGTTTATCATCGCCTGGCTTCTGGTCTGGCAGTGGATGATGAAGCGTGTTGCCGGATTGCGGTTTCTGGATGTGGCAAAGGATATACTGCCATTCATGCTCTGTGCGGCAGCCACGATGGTAGTTACCTATTTTATGACCCGCAGCCTGCAGAACATCTATCTCCTGCTGCTGTTTCGTCTGCTGGTTTCAGCCACCATCTACTTCTGTATCATGAAGTTGCTGAAGGTGCAGATATTAGAAGAGTGTATAGCTTTCTGTAAGCGAGGTAGATAAGATTCACCCTCTTGACAGGTACCCCCTTTTTGATGAGCTTGATGATGAGTCGGATGAGGCAGCTCTTAGGCTTGTAGTAGAGCGCCTGATCTACCTTTTCGAAGGCTACCTGTGCGTTTGCCGCCCAGCGGTAGGCATTGACGATGCCTATCTCTGTGGCTCTGAGATACTGATGTTCCGTATCGTTCTGCTCGAAGAAATCGATGAGTCGGCGGGTTGATTTGAAGTATGACAGGAGATTCTTTTCAGAGATGTTGTGATTGTAGGAATTCTCGTTGTCGGTGCGGTAGTAATATACTGCATCATCAATGTTCACCTTTTTGCCGTAGAACATGAACTGGGCATTCCAGAAAAGATCTTCCGCATAGTTGATGCCCTCTTCAAAGAATATCCTGTGCTCCATGATGAGCGAACGCTTATAGATTCTGCCCCACAGCCGGTTGGTGATGATGTTCTGGCAGACAAGCAGTTTGAGCAGTTTCTCATCAGAAACATCAAAAGGTTTCTGGAGTCTTCCTGCTTTTCCTTCGCACCATTCCCGGTAGCCGCCATCAATCAGGTCGGCATGAGTGTTTTCGGCTTTTGTGGTCAGCTTCTCAACTGCATCTTCCGGCAGCATATCGTCGCTATCGGCAAATAAAAGATAGTCGCCTGTAGCTGCCATCAGTGCCGTCTGTCTTGCAGCTCCCACGCCCCGGTTTCTGTCGTGGTGGATGATGCGTACCTGTTGTGCTCTTTCAGGATATTCTTTCAGGAGCGATTGTAGGATACCGATACTTTTATCGGGGGTACAGTCATCTACAAAGATGTATTCGATAGAGGCATACGACTGCTCGAACAGTGAACGGGCGCACTGTTCGATATATTTTTCTACTCCATAGATAGGGGTTAAGATACTTATTTTCAGCATGATGGTTTAAATCTAAGATACTTTTTTATCTTGTCGGGTTCTCTTTTTTTTTATCT
>OLXF01000048.1_pt1 | contig 43525 bp, 42 predicted proteins | sample 1673471 | NCBI WGS metagenome assembly OLXF01 (sample SAMEA103958113, study PRJEB25191) | human gut metagenome
ATAAAAAGGTTGCAATTTTGTAATAACTGTGGTAATATACCGATATGCAAATTTTTTCGACTGCGTCCTCAGGGCGTTAACAGGGTATTATATGAAGGAGTTTTTGATATTTATGAAGCGTATAATCGGTATACTTCTGTGTCTTACCATTGTAATCGGCTGCGCCGGCGCCTCGGTTTTTTCCGCCTCCGCCGCGTATGACGAGACGGCCTACACCCTCACCGGCAACCAGCGCGCCGACATCGTCGGCATCGCGCTGACGCAGGTCGGCTATCGGGAGAGCGGCGACAACATTCAGAAATACGGACCGACCGCGCCCTGGTGCACCTACTTTGTCAAATGGTGCGCCGAGAAAGCCGGCATCCCCTCCTCGATCTTCCTGAACTTTGGAGATTGCAGCAGCGGCATCGCGGCGTATCGCAACGCCGGCCTCTGGCAGGGTGCTTCCTACACGCCGAACCCGGGCGACCTGATCTTCTTCGTATGGGGACATGTCGGTATTGTCAATTATGTTGACGCTTCGGGCGGCATTCATATTATCGACGGCAATTTCAGCGACAAGGTCAACGACCGTACCATCACCTCGGGCGGCGGCTACTGGTACGGAAAAAGCAGCATTGTCGGATACGGCACGCCGGCCTATACCACGGCGGGGAATTCCGGCAACGCCGGCGTTCAGCCGGAGGAGCCGGCCGGTGAGGAGGTTGACGCCTACTACCGGGTCGTGACCGAGACCGATCCCCTCAACCTGCGCAGCAGCTATTCGGTCGGCGCCACCATCGTCGGCAGCGTCCCCAAGGGTGCGATTTTCCACGTCTCCCGCATGATTGCAAACGGCGGCTACACCTGGGGACTGACCAATTATCTGAGTCAGGAGGCCTGGTGTGCGCTGAACTATGCGGAGCAGGTTGAAAATCCCAACCAGCCGCAGGAACCGGCAGCCCCGGAGGAGCCGGAGGTGCCGGCGCAGCCTGCCGCGTCCGTTTCGCTGAGCCGGGAAGGCGCAATTCTGACGCCGGGTGACAGCATGCAGCTCAGCGCCTCCGTCTCACCGGAGGAGGCCGGCTCTCCCACCTGGTCTTCGACAAATGAAGATGTAGCCATCTGCGCCAACGGGCAGATCATTGCCACGGCCGCAGGGGACTCCGAGATTACCGCAACCCTCCCGACCGGGGAGACTGCCGTTTGCAGGCTGACTGTTCTGGCCTCTGCAACGCAGGTTGGCGACGTGGACGGAGATGGCAGAATCTCGGTTTCGGACATCGTTACGCTGCGGAGCATCATCCTCGGCAGCGTACATCTTTCGGACGGTGCCAGAGTCGTAGCCGACATTGACGGGGACGGCAAGCTGGTAGTCAGCGACATCATCGCGGCAAGAGCGCTGATTCTCGCATAAAATCATAAAAATTTAAAATTACATATCTGTGTTTTAAAAAAACCGTTCCGGCAGCACAAATGCCGGAACGGTTTTTACATTGGCAAAATGATCGCGCTTTCCTGCTGCAATCGGCAGAGGGCGGCGTTTTTTTGGATACAGCAATCATGTTATCCGCTGCAAAAGCCGGGAACGGGACGCGCAAAAAAGGCAAATTTCCAACAAAGGCCGCACCGGCTTATCTTGCGTGCCGCGAAGGCGGGATGCCATGCAGAGAGGACGGATCGCCCCCCCTTTTTTGCACAGTTCTGCCGGAAAATGCGGCGTTATTTCAGAGACGACAGGCCCTCCGCCCTCCCCAGGCCGGGAGGGATGAAACGGCGGATAACATATGGTAAGGCGGCGGACAGTATGCGGTAAAGTGGCAGGCAGACGGCAGGCCTTACTCCACCTCGCCGCCGCGACGGCCAAGCGGCAGCTCGAATTTATCCTTTCCCGGGCTCTCCGGCACGTGGATCGGGTAACGGCCGGTAAAGCAGCCGTCGCAAAAGCCGCAGCTCGCCCCTTCTGCAAGGCGATGGGTGTTCTCCACACTCAGATAGCCGAGGCTGTCCACCCCCAGCTCGGCCGCGATTTTCTCGGTCGTATGCAGACGGCAGGCGATCAGATTCTCCCTGCTGTCGACGTCGGTGCCAAAGTAGCACTGGCTGATAAAGGGCGGCGAGGAGATCCGCATGTGCACCTCCTTCGCCCCGGCCTCCCGCAGGAGGCGGACGATCCGGGCACTGGTGGTACCGCGCACAATCGAGTCGTCGATCATCACCACCCGCTTATCCCTAATATTCTCCGCAATGACATTCAGCTTGATGCGAACCGCGTTTTCCCGCTGACCCTGCGTCGGCTGGATAAAGCTGCGGCCGACATACCGGTTTTTGACAAACCCGACGCCATAGGGAATGCCCGAAGCCTGCGCGTAGCCCAGCGCGGCGTCCAGGCCGGAGTCGGGCACGCCGATGACAATATCGGCCTCCACCGGATGCTCCTCGGCCAGGAAGCGGCCGGCCCGGATGCGTGCATGATGCACCGAGGCGCCCTCGATCACGCTGTCCGGCCGTGCGAAATAGATGTATTCAAAAACGCAGAGCGTGCCCTTCTTTCCGCAATGGGTCGTAATGGATTTAAGCTGTCCGTCCTCGACCACGACAATCTCTCCCGGCCGAACGTCCCGGAGGAAGGCCGCACCGATCGTGTCCAGCGCGCAGCTTTCAGAGGCGATGACATAGGCGCCGTCGGCCGTTTTTCCGATGCACAGCGGCCGGAAGCCGTTGGGATCCCGGACACCGATCAGCTTGGTCGCGGTCATCAGCACCACCGAATACGCCCCTTTGAGGCGGGGCATAATCTCCTCCAGAGCGGCCTCGGTCGTCGGGCAGTGAAGCCGCGCCTGCGTCACGGCATAGGCGATGACCTCCGTATCGGTTGTCGCGTGGAAAATCGCGCCGTTTATCTCAAAGGCGCGGCGCAGTTCGGCCGCGTTGACAAGGTTGCCGTTATGCGCGAGGGCGAGGTTCCCCTTGATATGCCGCACAACCAGCGGCTGTGCGTTGGCGCGGTGGTTGCCGCCGGTGGTGGAATAGCGGACATGCCCGATGGCCATATTCCCCTCTCCCAGCCGCGCCAGCCGCTCGGCCGAAAAGACATCCGGCACAAGGCCGGTGTCCCGATGATAGGTGAAAACGCCATCATCATTCACCGCGATGCCGCAGTTCTCCTGCCCGCGGTGCTGGAGCGCGTACAGGGCGAGATAGGCCGCACCCGCAACATTGGTACGGCGGTTTTCACAAATGCCAAAAACGCCGCATTCCTCATGAAGATTGTCAAACATATCCGACAAACCGTCCTTTCTTTTTTCGTCCGCATGCCTGCCGAACCGGTCACTCCCAAAAAGGATGCCCGGCCGCACCCCCAAAAAGAGGAGACCTCACCTCTCCCCCAAAAAGGGGCACAGCCCGCTCCGCCGCCCGGCCGCGTCCGGCTTACATATAAAAAACAAGCCAGGCGGCGCGCAGCACGCCCCGAGGGCAGGAAAATCCCGCCCTCAGAGGAATGCACAAGGCGCCATTGCCTGGCTTTTTTATCCCATATTCATCCGGCTGTCCTCAGCGGAGGATGATGTCCTCACGCGCCGGACCGTTGGAGACCATCTTGATCGGATAGCCGATCTCTTTTTCAATAAACTCGATATACTTCCGGCAGTTTTCCGGCAAGTCGGCGTAGCTGCGGATGCCCGAAACATCGCACTTCCAGCCCGGTAGCGTGGTATAGACCGGCTTCGCCCGCTCAAGCAGAGGGGTAACCGGAAACTCACGGGTAATCTTCCCGTCAATCTCATACCCGGTGCAGACCTTAAGCTCATCCAGATAACCGAGCGCGTCGACGACGGTCAGCACCACCTGCGTCGTGCCCTGCAGCTCGCAGCCGTAGCGGGAAGCCACCGCGTCGAACCAGCCCATCCGCCGCGGCCGTCCGGTCGTGGCGCCGAACTCGCCGCCATCTCCGCCGTGCCGCCGCATGGCGTCCGCCTCATCCCCGAAAATCTCACTGACAAAGGCGCCGGCGCCGACCGCGCTGGAGTAAGCCTTGCAGACCGTGTAAATCTCCCGGATCGAGTGGGGCGCAACTCCCGCGCCGACCGCGCCGAAGCCGGCCAGAGTCGAGGAAGAGGTCACCATGGGATAGATGCCGTGATCGGGATCCTTCAAAGAGCCCAGCTGCCCCTCCAGCAGGATGGTTTTGCCCGAGCGCTCCGCCTCCCGCAAAAAGGCGTGGGTGTTGCCGACGTAGGGGGCAATCCCCTCCCGCCAGGTCGTCAGGGTGGAGAGCAGTTCCTCCACATCCAGCTGGGGCTTGTGATACAGATGCTCAAGCAGGACGTTCTTTACCTCGATCACGCGGGCAAGCTTGTCCCGCAGCGCCGCCTCGTCAAACAGCTCGCATACCTGAAACCCGATCTTGGCGTATTTGTCCGAGTAAAAGGGCGCTATACCCGACTTGGTCGAGCCGAAGCTTCCGGCGCCCAGCCGCTCCTCCTCATACTGATCGAAGAGGATGTGGTAGGGCATGACCATCTGCGTCCGGGAGGAAATCATCAGCTTCGGCGCGGGAACGCCGCGGTCGATAACTCCCTGCAATTCCTCCAGCAGGCGGGGAATGTTCAGCGCGACTCCGTCCCCGATCATATTGGTAACGTTCGAGTTGAACACACCCGAAGGCAGAAGATGAAGCGCAAATTTTCCATACTGGTTTTTGATGGTGTGGCCGGCGTTTGCACCGCCCTGAAACCGGACGACAACATCAGCGTCTCCGGCGAGCATATCGGTAATTTTACCCTTACCCTCGTCGCCCCAGTTTGCGCCAACAACAGCTTTAACCATGACTTATCCCCCATTCTGCCCGACCCAAAACCGGCCGGACATCTTTTAAGATTCTTCAAAGCGGTACCGAACAATCGGAAAAGGCCCGGATGCCGCGGCAGCTTTCGCACGACAAGCCTTTATCCGCTTATCGGCTGACCTATTTATTATACACGCATCGCGGGCGGAATGCAACTGATAAAATACAAGCAGTGTCGGCCATGTTCCCTCTCTTTTTTGTTCATTTTTACCGCCGGGCATGACAAAACCGGGCGAGTCCCGGAAAGCGCCTCCTTTTTCAAAAGAGGCCGCCCACCGAAACCCGCCCGGCACAAAGCAGTTCTGCTTTTTTCAGCACACGACGCCGGAGGAGGCGAAAACCGTCTCAACCGATTTGTCGCATTTTTCGGGAGAATAGCGCCATTTGTCCAGAAAATCTCCTTCAAAAAAATATTCAATCGGCTTTTTTGTATATTCGGCGTCAAATGCGTCAATAATAATCAGTTTGACCTTCATCTTCTCCGGCAGGAGATTTTTGATATACGCGCTGGCCATCTGTCCCGGCCGCACGCCGGCGCGCGGCTCGGCCAGTCCGGCGAGGTTCGGCGCCAGTTCCACGAAGATGCCGTAATCCTCCACCGAGCGGACGATGCCGGTCACCGTCTCGCCGAGCGAGAAGCGGGCCGCATTTTCCTCCCAGGTGCCGAGCAGCTCCTTGTGGGAGAGGGAGATGCGCCCCTGCGCGTCGATCCCCTTGACGACCGCGCGGATATCGTCGCCCGGGCTGAACCGGTCGGCGGGATGCGAAATCCGGGAGACCGAGATGGCGTCAATCGGCAGCAGGGAGACAATGCCGCAGCCGATGTCGCAAAACGCCCCGAAGTTTTCAAGATGGGTAATCCGCGCGTCGATAACCCGGCCGGTCTCCAGTGTGGAGATGTATGCCTCCCGGCACTTTTCCTGCGCCGCGCGGCGGGAAAGGATGGCGTAGAGCTTACCTTCCTCATCCGTTTTGATCGCGCTGACCATGAAGGAAACCGCCTTCCCCACCCGGGAGATCAGGGCGATGTCCCGCACCTTTCCCTCCGCAATGCCGATCGCACCCTCCTCCCGCGGGATGATGCCGCGCATGCAGCCGAGGTCCACAATCAAATTATGCTTAAGATCGCACAGCAGAACCATCGCTTCGAGGATTTCCCCCTTGGCAGCCGCCTCGGCCACGGCGGCCGGAGAGCTGAGGTACTGCCGATTCCGAAGTGTGTTGAGGCTTCTGCCCTCTGGTAAATATGTTCGCATTTTGTATACCTCCCTTTTTACTGTCCGAGTAATACTATGCTGTTCTTCCTTCGTTTATGCCGTGCGGTTTACAGGCTGCCGGTCAAAGTCGCCGCGGCGCTCCGCGCGGTAAAGCTGAGATTTTCGCCGTCCAGCTCGGAGAAGGTCTTGCCCAGCCGGTTCCAGGTGTACCAGGTAGCCACATGAAGGCTGAACGAAACGCCGAGATGCGCCGGCAGCAGGCTGCCGAGCATGGCGAAAATATCGTTTGCCGTATCGTAGGGAAGGCTGTACCCCTCTCCCGAAATTGTCAGTTTTTCGTCCGACGGCGATTCGGTGATGGTCCAGTCGACGCCGAAAATGCGGCCGCTTTTCCGAAGGGCGGCCAGCGTCTTATCCTTTCCGCAGAGGGCAAGCGCCCCGGTGATCCGGTTCTGCCGCGCAGCTGTATCCTCCGGGATGACGCCGAGGTGCATCACCCGCTCGTACACCTGCAGCCCCTTTTCCTCCGCCGTTTGGGGAAAGCACTCCCGCAGCAGCTCGTTCAGCGCCGCGAAAAGCCGGTCGAGGCCGGCCGCCTCCGCCTTCAGCTCGCACAAAACATAGCCGTCGTCCAGCTTGTATAGGCCGGTCGGCTTTAAAAGGGAGATCATGGTTTCCAGGCTGTTCATATTATTCCACCCACTCCGCTACGGTAATATTGCCCGGCACGCCCAGCGCGGTCGACGCCACCGAGATGTTGGACGTCGGCGCCAGGAAGGTATAATCCTCCACCCCTTCGCAGGCCAGAAGAAGATTTCCCAGCCGGTTGAGGCGAAACGCCTCCCCAATCATCAGATGGTTAAAATAATCGGTCACGGCCGTATAGCAGCTGGCCGAAATCTCCGAAAACAGATATCCGTCCGCCGGCTTGATTTTAACCGAAACCGGGATTTCCCGCTCGGTCGCCGCCGCTACCGTCACGTCCACGTTGATCTCCCGCTGATCGGAGAGGTGGGTTCTGATCGCGGACAGCATCGTGCTGTCGGCGGTTTTTCCAACGCCGGCCGCATAGACCGAGACGGTGCCCCGCCCGCTCGCCCGCGGCACAGCCGTCGCCGACTGCACGCCGGGCACCTTGAGCGTTTCGGCGACATAGAAGGCGGCGTTGGTGCCGTTGGAGGGCTGCTGCAACGCGGCCGCAATCCGCTCCCGCAGCGTCTTGTCATCCTCGGGGTCGCTGCCGCCCGAAAAGGCAAAGGCGTTGCGGCAGGTCATCCCGGCGCTGGGCGGCGAGACAACCACCGCGATCCGACCGCTCTTGATATTGCCGGCCACGCCCGGCTCCTCCGCCGCAACGTCCAGCGTGGTCTCATACGATCCGGCAGGAATGCTGCCGCCCGACTTCACCAGATACCGGATCGGCTCGGCGTCGGAGGTCGCGCAAACCAGCCCCTGCGGAATCGCCACATCGTACCCGAGCTTTGCGGCCAGCCGGAAGGTTACCTTTCCCGCGGCCCGGCTGCCCTCGTTTCTCGAAAGGCCCTGCAGCTCGGCGTGCCGGTCGAGGTACTCCCCCTCTGCCGTGGAGAAAAACATCTGCCGCAGCAGCCACTTGCCGGTCTCGGCCGCGCTGTGAATCTGCGAAGCCAGCACCCGCAGCCGGATGGAAATATCCGACGCCTCATCCGGGACGAAGCCGGCCTCAGCCTCATACGCGGCCAGCATGTCCTTCAAAACGCTTTCATAGGTAATTTCTTCGATCAAAGCCATACCTGTCATCCTTTCCTTCTACACAGTCAGCGAGAGGCTGCCCCCGCCGCTTACAAAAAACTCCAGAGACAACGCGTCCCCGTCCCCGCTGGCCAGCACGCTTTCCACCTCCAGCCCCATGGGCAGCAGCGCCGCGTTGGCGAAGGTTCGCGCCCGCGCCGCAAGGTCGGTTTTCTCCTTTGTCCGGAGCTTGTACAGCTCGCTGCCAAGCTCCGGCAGCAGCGGAAAGCTGCCCTTCCTCACCGACAGACGGATAAGCGCCCGCTGCAAAAGCTCCTCCCGGCCGGAGACGGTGACAAAATCGGTCCCGGCCGGGACAAAATCTCCCGCATATAATTTCATATCCATAGCATGCATTCCTTCCTCACATATAAAGCCGCCGCGGCCGCACCTCTCACGCCGTGCGGGCAGAGTATTTCCGCGCCGCAGCTACGTTACGCGTCCGCAATCCTGCCGTCGGCCCCGATCACCAGTCCGTTGATCACTACCTCGCCGGTGTTTTTCAGCAGGATGTATGCCCCTCCGGCGGAGGAAATCCGAACCTCTCCGGCCTGCAGTCCGTCGGCGGACGCCGTAACCCCGGCCAGAAGATACCCCTTCTCTCCGTCGGGCAGCGCGCGTCCTGTACTCCCCACCGCGGGGAGAGAAATATACCCGTACGGAGCCAGAACGCCTGACAGCGGCACCGGCCGCCCGTCGTTCAAAAAGAGCGCTCCGTTCCCGTCGGCCTCAATCGCCCCACAGAAGCCGGCCGCCTGTTCGGCCGGCAAAAGCCTTTCTGTCATCCACATACGGATCACCCGCGCCTTTCTTTTTTTAAGATGAAAATGGTAAGAGATAAAATATCAGCACGCCGCTTTCAGCAAATATCCTCCGCCGGATAGAGCCGGAAAAGGGTGTAAATCCCATCCGTGCCGTAGTGAATCTCCCGCTCGACCACGCGGAGTCCCCGCGCCGTCAGCCGGTCGAATGAAAAGCCCGTCCGCGCGCCGACCGGCGTCCGATCCACGCCGGTCACGCAGACCTCGTACACCCGGCTCCCCAGCAAGCTTTCGGAAAGAAGCCGCCGCGCCTCCTCCCGCTGCTCCCCCTCGGTCAGGGTATAGAGCCGCCGAAAGCGGCGGCGTTTTCCGCTTTTGGCCAGCGCGGCGGTCGACCGGATCGAGATGCTGTACTCTCTCGTCAGCGGATCGCTCAGGATAATCTCCGACAGCGGCTTGTAGCGCGCGGTCACCTGCTTTGCCGAAAAGAGAACCCCGCCGTCTCCGGGCAGCGCGGCCTCCACATTATAGTTTCGCAGCGCCAGTCTGCCGCGTTCGTCCGCATAGGGGCGGGGCAGCCCGGCAAGGCGGCAGAACTTCTCCACCACCTCAAAGTCGCTCATACCCTTGGTCACGGTAAACTGCCGCTGTAGCCGCGGGTTTTGAGAGATGGCGCGTTCGATCCCGTACCGGCGGACGTGATTGTAGTAGATGTCGTTCATGGAGACGGTTTCATAAAGCCGCGGCTGCGCCTCGTTGTCCAGCAGCAAAGCGGTGCAGTCCCGCGCCTCCAGTGTCAGCAGCCGTCCGGCCTCGCTGCAGGAGAAGGTCTGCTTATCCACCGGGCCGTAAAACAGCAGCCGTCCGGTGTGCGTCACCCGCACCCTTGTAAAATCAGGCGGAAGCGTCTCCACCGGCAGCGTGCAGCGCAGCGCCCCGGCCGCGTACAGGTCGTCGGCAATCTCCACCGAAAGCGGCGCGTCAAAGGAGGAGAGCGCCCCCTCCTTTGTATATGCGTCGATCATCATACCAGCGCCACCTCCCGCCCGGGCGTCAGATCAAAGGGATTGCGGATATAGGGATTGAGCGCCAGCAGCCTCTCGACCGAAACGCCGGTGGCCGCTGATATGCTCCAAAGCGTCTCCCCCTCGGCCGGGATGTACCGGCTTTGGGTTAAAGAGGCGGCCTCCACCGGCTCAGCCGGAAGCTCCCAGAACTCAAACGCATATTCCAGCACGCCGGTGCCGGCCTCTCCAATCAGCTTCAGCGACCTGAACCAGGCGTAAAACGGCTCGAAGCCGGGCAAAACCAACACGCCGCGCTGCTCGGACTCAAACTGCTTTGTCAGGCGCAGAAACTGCGGGAAAGCATCCTCTCCATAGAACTCACCGCGGCCGGTCACAACCCGGAAATCCCTGCCGAGATGCTGCAGCACCGCCTCCCGCAGGGGAGGCCGAAACACCTTGAAATTGCGGCTGTACGCCACCTGAAGCGTTTTGGGATTGTGCGGAAAGGCAAAATCCCGAAATTGCAGCCTGTTCATGCATTCACCCCCGTATCCAGAAAGCGCACATACCGCAGCGCTTCCAACTCCAGCCGGTCGGAGAGGTCGCGCAGCCCCTCCGCCGCTCCCATCGAATCTGCGGACAGAATCTCCGCGCTGGAGGAAAATCCGCCCTCCTCCGGCGGCAGGGCGGCCTCCCATGAAAAGGAGGGGTTGTCCGTCTTTTCCGCTGCGGCCGGCCTTCCGATTCTGTCAGAGATATGGCCGACCGGCAGCGCCGTCTCGACTGCGGCGGTCAGCGCGCTCATCGCCTCAAACAAATCGAATTGCATCATATATCCTCCTCCCGTGCGAAACGAGGACCGGCCTCCTCCTCATCCGGAAGCTCGCCGTCCAGCAGCAGCTGGATGTAGCAGTAGAGATACTGCGCGTCGGTCATGCGCTTGACCGCCCCCTCGCTCGGCAGGCGGCGCAGCGCCCGAAGCACCCGCCACCGGATCCGGCCGAGCGCCGCTTTCTCCATCGCCGCTTTCAGCCGGTCGAGGTCGCCCTCCGAAAGGCTGTCGACGTCCAGATCACTTCGGCGCAGCGCGCCGTACCGCTCGGAAACCAGCGCAATTTCATCGGCCGTCAGGCGCAGCAGCGCCTCCTCCCCGGTTTCAAACACCCGGCCGAGGCTGTCCCGCAAGCACCCGGCGGCAAGGCAGGCGCCATAAGCCAGCGCGGCGCTGTTGTCCAGCTGCTGCGCCGCAAGCTTTTCTCCGAGCCGCGCCGCCTCCCGCAGGCAGACGGCCGCCTCATAGGCCGAAAGCAGCCGCAACTCCAGCTCCCGGCCGCCCAGCGTGACGGGGCAGGTCGCCTCCCCCGCGCAAAGCAGAATCTCCGGCGAGGCGAGAATTTTCTCCAGCGTCATTGCAGCACCATCCTTTTTGCCGCGACAATTTTAACCTTTTCAAGCACTGCCGAGCCGACCTCTGCGGTTTCCTGAATATCCGACCAGTGGCAGCCGGTATAGACAATCCGGCGATCCGGCTTGACCACCACGAGGCTGAAATCCTCCAGATCGTAAAAATCCACGCCGTCGCTGTAGGCGGGAGAGGTATCCACCCGCGACAGCTCGAGGGTATAGCTTGTCCGGCCGGTCACCGCCGCAACCGGCTCCTCCTCGCCGAAGGCCTCAATCGAGCGGCTCTTGCGAACGGCATAGCATTTATAGCTTTCCACCGTGCCGAGACGGACGCCGTTCGCCTCCAGATAAATATCCTTGCTTGTGGGAACAAAAAAACTGCTCATGCGTATGCGCCTCCTTCTACACCGTGACGGTTGCTGAGATGTGAATCCGGCTGATCCCCCGCGCTACCGTGAAGGAGAGCAGCACACGACAGGCCGTGGGGTCCTCCGCGTCCGCTTCAACCACCGGGCTGTCATAATCCGAAAGCAGCTCCTCCTGCCGGCACTGCGCCAGTACAATACTGGTCTGGGTACCAATCGCCAGCCGGCTGCGGCTGCTGTTGCGCGCGGCGCCGAGCATCCGACTGAGAGAGGCGCGCACGCCGTCCAGCACCCGGTCGACAATCCGCACCGTCTGCAAATCGAGAAAGCTGCGATCCGCCACACCGCTGGTTGCCGTCCGGGTAGAGACGGTGCGGATGCTGTAGATTTTGCCGCCAACCGCCTCCAGCGGCGTGACGCCGCCCGCGATCATGGCGTCGACTGCGGCCTCGCTCAGCCGGGAGATCGGCAGCGCCGCGCCCCCAAGCTCCAGTCCGTAGAGCGGATCGGAAACGGGCGCGACCGCCACGGCCGCCGCCAGCGCCGCCGCGTTCACCGCGCCTCCCTGCGCCGTAATAACCAGCCGCTCGCAGTTGCAGGCGGCCGCCCGCTTTCTGGCGGCGCCCTCGTCGGCGCAATAGGTAAAGCCGATCTGCGGCCGCCCCTTTTCGGCACCCGCGTTCAAAAAATCGACAAAGGCCGCCTGCACCTCCGTATTCATGCTGCAAAGCACCAGCACCTCTGCGGCGTTCAGGCTCTCGGCCGTCTCCATCGCAGCGGTAAAGGCTGCCGCCGTGTCCTCCGCAGCCGGAAGCAGAAACACCGCCCGCGCCCCGCTCTCAAAGGCGGCCGTCAGCACTTTCTGCAGGTCGGGAGCGGCTGCGACCTCCCGGTCGGCCAGCGCCGCGCGCAGGCTGTAAAAGCTCTTTACCGCGTCGCTGCTGGAAAGCTCGCAAAGCAGCGTGACGCTGCCCGACGCCGCAGTCGACGATACCACGGCGGAGGCATCGTAGTCGATATACACGCCCGGCCGTTCTCCATAGGTCGTCATATAGATTCCCCCTATTTCATTCTTACAATAAACCGGTCAAACGCCTCCCCGGCGTCAGCCGTTCCTTCACGGATGACCGCGTCGACCGTCAGCGTCGCCGGCAGAATCAACGCCCCCAGCGCCCGGTCAAAACGGATTTCACCCGCCCGAACCGAGACGGCGCCGCTGCCTGTCTCCCCCGCAATGAGAGCCGAAACCAGCGCGCCCAGCATCTCGTGACAGACCTCGCCCCCGAGGAGCTTGGGCACCGCGATGTCCATCCGAACCTCCAGCCGGCACTTGCGGCCGCAGATCTCCTCCCCGCGTTCGGAGCGGCCGAAGTACCCGCCGAGCGCGCCGTGTTCAAGCTCCACCGAGCCGATGCTGACCGCAATCACCGACCGGCGCAGCGGCACATCCTTAATGGCGGAGGGATAACCGGCGATCACCGTACTCCCGTCCAGGTAAGGGCTTTTTTCAAGCTCGTCCCGAATTTCCTCCAGAATTTCCGCAACCGGGTTAATCATCTCTCCGCCTCCCCATTTTCGTATCGCGGCTTCAGCACCGCCCAGCAGTACAGCCGCTCACTCCCGAAGGAGATGGCCTGCGCCCGGGTCACATCATACTTTCCGCCGGCCGCTTCTACCAGCACGTCCCGCCCCAGCGTGTCAATCGCCGGCTCGGGCGGCCCGATGTATACAAACAGCCCCTCATCCACGCTCCCGAGTGAGGAGACCGCCGGCTCCAGATACATTTTGCTGGTATACTGCACCGGCTGAACAAAGGCCTTGACCCCCTGGCGCTTTTTGCCGCAGGTCACAAAAACCGGCTGGCCAAAGCGCTCCAGCATAATGGCAATCTGCCTGACAAACTGCACGCGGCGCACCTCCTATATGCAGATAAACGCAAAATCATCCGGATTCAAAAACGCCCTGACCGCGCGCAAAGCCTCTTTATATATCTCATAGGCCGCCTCGACCCCGCCACCCATGGCGAGCGTGACCTCTCCCGCCTTGAAGTGCGCCACATCGGATGCCGCGCTTTTCAGGCTGTAGCGGTAAAACGCCAGCGCGGCCGCCGCGTAGCAGAGGCGGTCTCCCGCTTTTTGAAGATCCGCGTCCGGCCGCAGCATCCCCTCTATCTCCACCGCGCAGATACGCAAAAGGTCGCTCCACGCGGCAGTCTCCGTCTCTCCGCTGAAATCCCGGAAAAATTTTCCGATCATATCCATGTCCAGCATAGTGTTCCTCCCCTTATCAAAAAATGCGGGTCGCGGGCGGTCTCTCCGTCCGCGGCCCGCATGGCAAAAGCCGGAGTTTTGTTCTCCCTCTTCTCATTTTCCGGGAGAAGCCTACCATATCATTCCATCTGATTTTCGCCCCTCAAAACCCCGGCCGGTCTCAAGCCTTCCGCTTATTCGGAAACCTTCAGCACTGCCGAAGCGTCCGGGAAAATCTTGGCAAAGCCGGAGGTCGAGGTGACCGCCGCCCGCTCGAGCTGCCGATCAATCAGCTTGTCATAGTCGACCAGCACGTCCGCGGCCACGACCATCTCCAGCGCGCAGTCTTTATCCAGCGCAATAATATGGCCGCTGTCGACCGATTTGGACTTGAGGAAATTGGCGCCCATCGGCCGGTTGAGCTTGCCGGTGCCCTGGAAATTGATGCCGGTCTGCGGGTTCTGGAACTCCTTCAGATTCAGCATGGCAATCATCATGTCGGGCGGGGCAATCAGCGTATTGAGGGTATACGGATCAAGCGTGTTGACCAGGCTGATCAGGTCGGTATACGCCAGCGTGCCGGTGGTTGCGGCCGTGATCTTGGTCGCGGCGTTATTGTTTCCGTCGCCGTTTACCAGCACGTCCACCGCGTCCTGGAACTGCTGACGGGCGATATAGGCGCCGATCTGCTTCAGCGTGACCGTAAAGAGGTCGAGGCGCTGATACTTGAGCGCCTCATACGGGGCGACCAGCATCCGGCCGCGCTTGTGCAGCTTGACCAGATTCTCCTGCGTCTTGATGCGGGTTTCGGGAATCGCCGCACCGGCCGCAACCTTCTTCAGCGACTTGTCATCCTCGCTCGGGACGGAGGCGATGGTGCGGTAATCCATACTGTTGATCTTGGTAACGGTCGCCACAACCGAGGAGATCAGATTGGCCTCCTCCATGCCCTGCCGCACCGCACGGGAAACATACTCCGGAAAAAGGGCGGACGAGCCGGTGGAGGTGAAAAACTTCTGCACCATGTCCGAGCCGGCGCCGCTTACCTTGATATCGAACCGCTTGAGCTGGCGCTGATAGGCATCCATCCCCTCCAGCGCAGTGCCGATATAATTGGCCGAGGGATCCAGCTCCTCCAGAACCTGCGTAAAGCTTTTTTCAGGGGAGGCATACATCCCTTTTTCAATATTGATGGTTTCAAAATTCATATCCGCGTTCCTCCTTCAATGGCTGTTGTTACAGAATAAAACCGACCTTGGTGTTGGTGGAGTCAACCTCCACAACGATGGCGCTGCGTCCGCCGGTGCCGGTCTTAACCCCGCCCGTGCCGTCGCAAAGCAGCGACACAACGCCGAGGCCCGGCGCCGTTCCGCTGTAGGGCAGTTCAACATAGCCGCTGGTCTGAACCGAGGCAATGCCGTCCCGAACGCTTCTTGCCACGCCGCAGATTACAGCGTCGGCCGTGCCTTTTCCGACTGTCGCGTTGGCGGTGACGATGACCGGCATGCCGACCTCGACGCCACTGGCCGCCTTAAAGGTGGTCATGCTTTCGTTATAGCCTGTGAAACAAATCATATCGCGCATCCTCCTGTTAAATCATAAAATCTTTGAAATCGGCCGCATCCCGTCCGTCCTGCGGACGACTGGCCAATTGCGGCTGCGCAGCCTGCGCGCCAAAGGTTCGCTTTGCATCCTCCCAGAATTTTTTCAGCTCCTCCGGCTCCATCCGCTGCATCAGGCTGTCCAGCACCTCCTGCGGCATGGCCGGCTGCCCGATGGCATACATCTTTTTGACCGACCGGCGGATCTCCGCCTCTGCCGCGCCGCCCAGCGCAGCGTCGGCCCGCAGCCGGGAAACCAGCGCGGACAGCTCGTCCGCTTCCTTCCGGCTCAGCGTCACCACATCTCCTGTTTTCAGTGTCTTGAGCAGCTTTTCCTCGTCCGTTTTCATCTCCTCCTTCTGCATCTTCCGGGACTTTACCACACCTGCAAGCGGCTGCGCGGGCACCGCCACAAACGACCACTCATACGCGTCGGTCGGGTTGTCCAGCACCGCATAGCAGAGCTGCTTTTTTCCATCCTTCGCATAGCTGCGTCCGGGCAGATGGCTGCACCCGCCGTCCCTTGCCAAAGTCCCGCAGATCGAGCAATATCTGTCAGCCACCGCGCAGCCCACGCTGACCTCCCGCTTAATGCCCGAGTCAATATCCAGTATCATACTTTCATTCTGCGGACTCTTTGGCATGTAAGCGCGGGCCTTCAGGCGATGATAAGGCTGCCCATCGGAGGTCAGCTGATTGGGGACCGCCTCCACTCCGGCCGAGAAAATGCGTGCCACCTGATCTCTGCCCTTCATCGAGTGGTCGAAGATTCCCGACTTACCGACGAACAGCTTCGCCAGCTTGCCCAGTGCGTCTATCGTGAACCGCTCAAAGTCCCTGTCGATTTCGTTGTCGCAAAGCACGACCGAAAAAACATAGACCTCGTCGGCTGACAGCTTGCGTCTGGCCTGCTGATTGATCAGCTCCAGCTCTCCCTCGAGCGGCGCGCCGCTCGCTTCAACAAATCCGTTCTGCATAAATTCAAAACCCCATCCTTTCTGAAAATAGCGGCGGGAGGCCTACTTCTTCTCCAGCCCCGCCAGAATCTGCCTGGCCTGCGCACGGTAAAGCTCCGCCTTGGCCTCCTCCACCTCATCCTGGAGGTTGATGTCGTTCCACACCACATGGAACCCGGAGGAGAAGCCGTTGAGCGTCATCCAGGTCCGGCAGATTTTCAAAACGACCGGCTCCAGCAGACTGCGATAATACTCCAGCTCGCTGGTGAGAATATCCGCCTGCTGCGAGGACATCCGCTCGGTCGAGGACCAGGAAAGCCCCAGCATAAAGGGCGGGAGGCCGAGCTTGGCCACAATCTGCTCGAGCAGCTGCCGCACCGGCACTTCAGAATCCAGAACCGGGTTGTCCGCGCCGATCACCTTGATTTCCACATCTCCGACCGCGACAAAATCCCGAACCTCGCCGCTGTCGCTCATGGCGTTCTGCCAGGCCGTCGCAATCTCCTCCGCCCTTCGGCCGGCACCCACCCGGTCGAAAGCGTCTCCATCCTGCTTGCAGGTCACGGCGAACCGCACGTTTCCGAGCCGTTCCCAGTTGACCCCCACCGTGTTGAAAATCTTCATAAGAATCGAGCTGACAAAGGGCAGCCCTTTGAGGAGCGAGTTTCCGGAAACCTGTCCGGCCGAAGGATTCAGCGCCGACATCAGGATCAAGCTCTTGTCCCGCACCGGCGTCCGGCCGCCGATATTTTTAACAAAAATCGCCGTATCCAGCGGATTGCTGCCCGCCTCGATCTCCAGATCATAGAGATTGGCGTTGTACAAAGCGCCGATCCCGCTTCGGTCGGCCGTCGGCACAATCTCTCCCAGTGCCGTGCCATAGGTCAGCAGATCGTCAAAATATGCCGAAAGAAAGGCGCTGATTCCATAAGAGGCCGGCCCGACCTTCACCTCCCGCAGAAAGCGCTCCAGCCGGATTTGCGCCCGCGGATCGTCGCACTCCACCTGCAGGCCGCCGACCAGCCGGACCAGCTTGCAGATGGCCGCGTCTATAATCGGTACGGAGGTTCGCAGCGCGTCATACAGCTCCAGCTCGCACCGTCCCAGCGGCAGCGGCCGGGAGAGCGCCTCCAGCCCGCCGCGGCTTTGCCGTCCGAGGGTAACCGCCGTGCACCGGCCGTCCTCCCCTTTTTTCGTCCGTTTCAACAGATTCATGAAAACCACTCTCTTTCCTACCGTATTTCAGTCGAGTTTTTCTACCATTGGCGGAGCCGCCGCGGCCGGAATCCTTATACAAAAGGCCTCCGGCTTACCGCCGCACCGCAGCCGCCGCAAACCCGCTCTGCCGCCCGCCGAGCACCGTCGCCGCAAAATACCGGATATCGTCCATCGCGTGATCGTTCTCCTTCTTCACGCAGTCCTCGCACCGGTTTTCGTCCCAAACGTAAAGGGAAAACTCCCGGATCGCGTCGGCGCAATTGCGGCAGATTTTGATCCTTCCGCCCTGCAAAAGGTCGGACACCAGCCGGATTCCGGCCAGCACATGGTTGTCGGCCGGCACCGGGCGGTACTTGCCCTTTCGTGCAATGCAGGTCAGGAAGGAGGCCGCCGACGGATCGCAGATCACCGCCTCGATCTCCCGGCCGCCGGCCAGTCGGTCGAGCGCCTGATAATACTCCTCGTCGGTTTTCTGTCTGCCCTCCCGCTTGGAGGCGTAATAGTACTCATCCAGCCGGTACCAGATTCCCCCGCTTTCTCCCCACAAGCCCATGGAGGTCGGGTTGACCGTGCCGTAGTCCACCGAGATATAGTATTTCGAGCAGCTCTCCGGCGGATCACAAAGCATCCGCTCTCCGAACATGGGATAAACCAGGCCGCTTGCCGCCACCCAGTTTCCCTCAACAAACCGCTCGTAAAACGGCCCGGAGTAGAGGGAGGCGTACCGCCTCAGCATCTTTTCGCTCAGTGAGGGGTTTTCCCGCATGGTGAAATGCAGATAAAGCGTGTTTTTCTCCTCCGCTTTTTTAATCCATTCGTTGTAAAACCAGTGCCCCGGGTGCTCGGGATTGCAGTTAAACCAGAATTTCGACCCTTCAACCGAGCAGCGCGCCAGCGCCTGTTCGACAAAGGAGCGCGGCATCAGCGCCACCTCGTCGAGGAGCACCCCGCTCAGGGTCATCCCCTGAATCAGCGCGGCCGAGGCCTCATCCTTCCCGCCGAAGAGGTAGAAGGTGTTGACCCTGCCGTCCCGGCGTATTTCCATCCGGTTCTTGCTTTCCAGCACCTTAACCGAAAAGCCGATGTCCTCCAGCACGCTTCGCATCGGCCCGATCAGATTCCGCTTGATGGAAGAGACCGTCTTGCCGCAGACCGCGAAATTGGAGTCGGAGAAGGCGTAAAACGCCCAGGACACAAAAGAAATAAACATACAAAGCGATTTCCCGCTTCGCACCGCGCCGTCGCAGATAATCGCATCCCGTTCGTGATGCGGACTGCTCCTGCACCACCAGTTCAGCACAAGCAGCTGTTTTTTCGAGAATGTCTTAAACTCCAAGCTTACACCCCTTCGTCAAACGCCGACGCGCTTTCCTCCAGCGCCTTATAGAATGTCATGGACGCCTCGGGACTGGTTCGGTTTTCCTCCATGCGCGCCAGATTTTCCAGCGCCTTGATCCGATCAAAAAACTTGATTTCAAGGCTGCCGTCCTTCGGCTTTTTAATTTCCGCAATGTTAAAGAGATCCAGCTGCTCCAGCGCCTCGGGAGAAAAATCCTCCCCCAATACCAGCCGCACCGCGTCGCAGCAGGAGCCAAAGGCGATCCGCCGAAAGCCTTCGGCCGCCGAGCGTCCCGCGCGCCCCCTTCGCAGAGCCGAAATCTCCCGCTGCACCCGCTTCTCCCGCAGCAGACGGAGTCCGGTGCGCTGCGGCATAAGATACCCGGCCATGGCCGCCGCCTCTCTGGCGCTGCCGCCGTCGGCATAGCATTCGCAAAACAGCCGCTCTTTTTCCGTCAACCTTTTTGCCGTCCTTCCCACATGCATCCTCCCTTTCTAACAATGGGGGCAAAAGCAGGGCCGGGTTGCCCTCTTTTACGCAACCCGGCAAAATTTTTTTCAAAAAAGATATCCACACTCTCTTTTCCGCGTTATAATAGGAGTTGTTCCCTTTCCCATTTCAAAAGGAGGTCTTTGCAATGCCGCGACATACCGCGCAAATGTCAGAGTCCATGTCCCTTGCAATCCTGCTGACCCTCGCCGGCGGATTTCAGGACGCCTATTCCTACAATTGCAGAGGGCAGGTGTTTGCCAATGCCCAAACCGGCAATATCGTCCTGCTGGGACAAAATCTGGCCACCGGAAATTTCTCCCACGCACTCCGGTACCTTTTCCCTCTCCTCGCCTTTTTCGCCGGCGTCTACCTGACCGAATGGCTGCGGCAAAAATACCGGAATATCCGCAGAATCCACTGGCGGCAGATCCTTCTGCTGGTGGAGGTTATCCTGCTTCTCTTTGCGGGTGGGCTTCCGCAGAGTCTGAACATCTTCGCCAACGTGCTGCTCTCCTTCGCCTGTGCCATGCAGGTAGCCGGCTTCCGAAAATTCCGCGGCATTCCCTGCGCCACCACCATGTGCATCGGCAACATGCGTTCGGCGGCCGAATGCCTCTGCCAGTACCACGTCACAAAAAACCGGGAGGCCGGACGGCAAAGCCTCCACTACATTCTGATTCTGCTGATTTTTGCGGTTGGCGCGGCCATGGGCGCTGTGCTGTCCCATTTTCTGGGCAACCTCTCGATCTGGATCGCCGCCCTCTTTCAGCTTGCCGGTTTTGTTCTGATGTTCATACGGGAGGATATAAAGGACTCCGGCCGAAAATAAAGGCTCGACCCGTCCATCCGCCCGGTCGCCCCGGACTCCCCACCCTGTACGGCTTAATGCAAAAGGGCGCATCCGCCCGAAGAAAACCGGAGTTTTCCTCCGCCGCACCGGCAAAAAAAACATCCCCGCTCATCCTGAACGAGCGGGGATGTTTTTTTTCGAAGGCCCGGCTTTTTCCCACGACCGCAGCTTTCTAAAAGAGGGCAGGGCGCAGCGCCGCTGTGCCTTACCCCGTCTGCCGCCTGGTCGGCAAGACCCGGGCATGGCCTTTTCAGCCTTACGGGCGAAAACAAAGGCGGCAGCGGTCGGCAATATCCCGGAATTCATTTTTATACAATACATTATGCTCAGATTTGCAATTTCCTTTGCGAAAAATATTGTTTATACTATATAAAGGATAAGAGAGAGTCTTATGATCCGAACGCGGCATAAAAACATATCTGTTTCCCATATCTGAACAGGAGGGTTCATGATGAAATTCAAAAGAATCTGCGCGGCAGTACTGGCGCTGCTGATACTGTCAACCACATTCCCGGCAGTGCAGGCGGCACGGCTTCCCGCACTGCCGTCGGGGCCGTACACACTCGCGCCCGAAAGCCCGGCCATCATCGGCCTGAAGTGCCTGGACGCTCAAAACGCCGACAAATGGTCGGTAGAAAGCGGCCTTGCCGCCGGAGCGGCCGTGTACGGCGATGCGGATATACACTTCACCGACGTCGACCGCGAGCTGGAGGGCTGCACCTGGATTCGAACCGCCGACGCCTCCGCCCAATATAAGGGAGAAGGGGCTCTGGCCGCCTTCACGGCGGGAAAAAGCGGCCGGCTGTACATAGGGCTGCCCGCGGGGGTCGAAAAGCCCGGCTGGATGGAGGCGTATACCGCGAGCCCCCTGACGCTCCGCACCGCCTCCGGCAGCTTCAGCCTCTACCAAAAGGCATGCGAAACCGGGGACAGGGTGGAGCTTTTCTCCATAAACGAAGCGCACAATTACACCCTTCTTTATAAAACCGATGTGATAGACGAAGCGCCGCCGGTTCCCAATGTGACCAAATTCTGGACGGTGGAATGGGACGCCGGCTGGTACCGTATGGAAACCGACCTGCAAATCGGACGGCAGATTTACTCCTTCGACTATGATTCCGACGGAAGCGAGGTCAAAACCCAGAACCCCGATCATTTCATACTGACCGCGCTGCCCGAAAAATATATCGGCTGCGATTATATTGTCACCCGGGCAAACCGCGCCCGCGACCTGTACTTCTTTGCCGAGCAGAACATTGATGTATACGCCGCCTACGACAGCCGCCAGAGTAAGCCGGCGCAGCTGTCGGACTGGACCGCAACCGGCGACAGTATGAAGATACAGGACGAAACCTCCTATAACATTGTTCAAAAATCCTTCCCAATGGGGGAGACTGTCCTGCTCAAAGCCACCGGCGGGGTCGGGAACTCCGTCCGCAATACCTTTTATATGATCCTCCTGACAAGTGGAGAAACCGTGTCAAAGGCGCTCACAAGCAACCCGGTGGTCGCACAGGGCGAAAAGCCGGAGGACAGCGCCGCCGATCAGAATTACCGCTATTATTTAAACGAGGTATTTAATTTGTATGAGGGAAGCGGCCTTCCCAACGGCTATACCGGAAGCGGCGCGGCCGTGGCGGATGCAAACGAGCTGCCGGACGCGGATGCCGTCACCGAAAAGAGCTTTGCCGCCGGGGAGAATATGGCGCTTAACGTCCCGTACAGCTATAATACCATCTCCTATTCCGGCAGCCCGGTGGATGGCAGTATTGATACCTACTGGCAAAACGCAAAGGATGACTTCCCGGGCATCCTGACCATCGACCTTCAGGGGCAGTGCCGCATAGATAAAATCACCCTGAAACTCCGGGACTACTGGGCTGACCGGACGCAGAATCTGGAGCTTCAGACCAGCACGGACGGCAAAAGCTTTACCACCCTCATCGCCGCGACCGACTATCTGTTTGAAAAGTCGAAGCAAAACGTCCTCGACCTGTCCTTCCCCGAAACGACCGCCCGTTATGTGCGGATGATCGGAAATTCCAACACCGGTTGGAACACCGTCCAGCTCAGCGAAATCGAGGTTTACGGCCCCGCGCAGACGATCGAGATCGAGCCGGAAGCGCCGACGGAATCAAGGTTCACCGACCGCTGTGCCGTGATTGAAAAGACCGGCAAAGAGGATGCCGTGCTTGCAAAAGCCTTTGACGAGGCCGTCTCCGGCAAGCTCGTTTTTGAAGCAAAGGTCCGATCCTCCGCCGATAATCAGACAATGGCGATCCCGGTGATGGAGGACAGCAGCAAAAATCCTGCCCTCGCCCTCTATTTTGGCGAGGACGGATACATAAAATCGGTAAACAGCACGGAGGAGATTTCCGTCGCCCCCTATACCGCCAAAACCTGGTACACCATAAAGCTTGTCATCGATACCCGGTCGGGCAAATACGACCTTTGGATCGACCACCTCTTAAAAGGGCGGGATCTTTCGCTGTACCGCGGCGCGAAGGATATTCAAACCATCCGGTTCGGCGTGATCAACCCCTCCTGCGGCAGCCTGAGTGTAGATAACCTGCGGCTGTACGACAACCCCGAGGTGTATACCGTCGAGGATCGCTTTAACCATCTGGAAACCGGCAGCCTGCCGCAGGACGGCTGGAGCTGCTCGGAAAACAGCAGCGCCGCAGTCGCAGAAGTCCCCTTCCCCTCTGACAAGAGCCTGCTGATCCAAAACACCGGTGACGCCGCAAAGGCCGTGCGCAGCTTTACGCCCATTACCGGAGATGTAACCGTCGAAGCCAAGATAAAAGCCTCCGGCTCGGGCTGGGTCAGCGTCCCGATCATCACCGATAAAGCCGGCCGGGTGGCGGTCAAGGTCGCCGCCTACCGCAACAGCTTCTATATCTGCAGCGGGAACAACTGGGTGTACATCTGCAGCCAGGAGGTGCCCAACAACTACTACCCTGCCGACAACTGGTATTTTATCAAGGTAGTGCTGAACACCTATACCAACCGCTACGATTTCTATATTGACGGCGCAAAGAGGTATAGCGGCGCCTCCTTTGCCGCCGACGTCGACGAAGTAAGCCGCCTTGTATTTGCCGCAGAGCAGGAGAACACACTGTACATAGATAACGTAAAGGTGTACGACAGCGCCTCTCTGGCCAGGGGGCTGATGCCGAAGGAGAACCTGTTCAATGTAAAGGCCTTCGGCGCGAAGGGCGACGGCGTCACCGACGATACGGAGGCCATCGCAAAGGCCATTGACGCCGCTGCCGGAACCGACGGCACCGTATTGCTTGAAAACGGCGTTTTCTACACCGGGCAGATCACGCTGGAAAGCGATATGACGCTCTTCATTGACGCATCGGCGACCATTCTCGCCAACCCGGACAGAAATGTCTATCAGAAGGTCATCCCCTCCCGCGGGTACAACGGCAACCGGCAGCTGGGACGCGGCATCATTTACGGAGAATCCCTCAGCAATACCCGCATCACGGGCGGCGGCACAATCCAGGGCAACGGATTCTATGCTTTTAATGAGAACGATCCCTCCAACCAGCGCCCCTGCACCATCTATATCACGCTTTCCAATGACATAAGCGTTGAAAACATCAACATGGTGCAAAGTCCGTTCTGGACCCTCGTTCCGTATGAAAGCAGCGGCTTCACCGTCCGGAATGTAAGCATCACAAACCACACAGCCCCCAACCGGGACGGCATCGATCCGGTCAACACCAGCAACATGACCGTCGAGAACTGCTATATCATAGCCGGAGACGACGCCTTCTGTCCCAAGAGCGGCAACGACATCCCCAGCTGTAATATAGATGTCCGGGAGGTATACATGCAGTCCTACTGCAACGGCATAAAATTCGGCACCGATTCCTATGACGCTTTCAAGAACTACACCATCGAGGATATCACCATGAAGTGCGTCGGCCTCTCGGGCATCACGCTGCAATCCTCCGACGGCGCGGAGATTGAAAACATCACCTTCCGCCGTATTGATATGAACGATGTGGATAACGTTCTGTCCTTCATGGTCGGCAATCGCTGCCGGACGCCCATCGATGCCACAGCCCCCCGCAGGCTCGGCTATATCCGCAATATCGTGGTCGAGGATCTGAACTACACGAATCCCATGCAGGTTCCCTACAGCCACAAGGATGAGGACGTGCATGAGGCTATGATCATCGGCCTCGATCCCGCCAAAAACACCCTGAACGACGGCGAGGCACACCGCATTTCCAACATCCTGTTCAAAAATGCAAAGCTTGAAATGCCGGGAGGAGCAGCCTCTGTCCCCGCGTTTTCGGGCGGCATCGGCGGCGGATATCCGGAGCACACCGGGCTCGGAAGCTCGACCGGCTGGGCGTATACCATCCGCTGGGCGGACAACGTGCGGTTTGAAAACTGCAAAAACACCCTGCAAAATCCCGATGTGCGGGCGGAAATCGCCACGCAGGATTATACGGACACCCCGGTGACCGCGCCTTTGCGGGCAGCATATGTCATGGCTGTCCCCGAAATCCATCTGCCGACCGGCACTGCGGCGTCTGGGCTGAAGCTTCCCAAGGCCGTAAGCGTACTTCTGAAAGACGGCAGCGTCGCCAAAGCCGCAGCTGCGGAGTGGAAGTCCGACCCGGGCTACGATTCCGACACGCCCGGAGTTTACACCTTTGAGGCTGTCATCGCGGCAAACGACCAGATTCTCGACGCGGATAAGCTGACCGCCAAGGCTACCGTCCGCGTCCTGGAGCAGACTGCGTATGACGCCCTGAAGGCCGCAGAGGTCGATATGCAAATCGACCGCCTGGGCGCTGTCGTCTCCCCCGAGCAGGAGGCACGGATTCAGTCCGTCCGCGCAGAATTTAAAAAGCTCAGCGACGCGCAGAAAAGCATGGTAAAACAGCTCCCCGTTCTGGAGGCGGCCGAGAAGGCGATTGCACTGCTGAAAAACCCCTATCAGAAGGGCGACCTCGACCGGGATAGAAGGGTAACCGTCTCGGACGTGGTGGCGCTGCGGCAGATGATCGTCACCGGCTCCGCAACTGATGAGGACCTCCGGCTCGGAGATATGGATGAGGATGACCGCCTGACGGTCAGCGACGTGGTACTGCTGCGCCAGAGGATTGTAAAAGGGTAAGGCGTACCGGGCGCACATACCTCTCCGGGCGTGATGATTAAAGCCTCCCTCGCCCCTTTCATCTATCATTTTAAAATAGCCGGGCGGCACTCTGACTATGCCGTCCGGCTGTTTGTCGTTTTTTTGCACTGCCCCGCAAAAACGGAAGCTGCTTTTCACACATCCCGCGGCCGCCCGATTTTCCCCCGCCTCTGCCCGCGATATTGTCGGAGGCAAATTTGCGAAGTCCGCCTGCAGCATACGAAAAAGGAGAGAATTCTTTCCCTGCACCGCCGGTCGATAGGGGCAGCCACCCGGCCAAAACGCCCCGAAAGGCGTTTTTCCTGCCTCTCCCCAATATGCGGCCTCTCCTCGAACCCGCAATTTTTTGCCCGGCAGGTTCCCGTCCACTCTTGTCAACCGACGACAAAGTATGCTATTATATAAAAATATGGCATGTAAAATATTACCTGTAGCACAAAATACTGGAGATCGTGTATAATTATGTAAACTTCTTTGGGGGAGGAAAGCCCATGCAGCGTCTGATGAGCCTGATGCGTTCGGCAATGGAAAAATATAATATGATCGAGGCAGGCGACCGCATCGCCGTCTGCGTCTCGGGCGGGAAGGACTCGGTAGCGCTGCTTTACGCCCTGGCGCAGCTGCGGCGATTTTATCCCATCCCCTTTGAGGTAGAGGCACTGACGCTTGAGATGGGCTTTCCGGGCGGGTCGGATTTTTCCCCCGTCGCCGGCCTGTGCGAGAAGCTGGAGGTACCCTATACTCTCAAGCCGACCGAAATCGGCCGGATTGTTTTTGACGTCCGGCGGGAGGAAAACCCCTGCAGCCTCTGTGCCCGGATGCGTCGGGGCGCGCTGCATGACGCGGCCAAAGCGCTCGGCTGCAACAAGATTGCGCTGGGACATCATCTGGACGACGCAGCCGAAACCTTTTATATGAATCTGCTGCTTGGCGGCCGGATCGGCTGCTTTTCCCCGGTCAGCTATCTCTCTAACAAGGACCTCTACATGATCCGGCCGATGGTTCTGGCATTTGAACGGGACGTCTCCCGCGCGGTCGGCCGGCATTCCCTGCCGGTGGTCAAAAGCAAATGCCCGGCCGACGGCAACACCAAACGGCAGGAGGTCAAGGAGCTGATCCGCACACTTGAAAAGGACTATGACCGGCTGCGGATCAAAACCATCGGTGCGCTGCAGCGCGCCGGCGTCGACGGCTGGTAAGGAGACCGAAGCAGCACATGAAACATAAAATCCGCAAACTATATACGCCCCTGCTCGCCGGCGCGCTCTGCCTCCTTCTCGCCGGGGGAGGCATCCGGGCAGCAGCCGCCACCCGGCCGCTTGGCGATGTCAATGGAGATGGGCTGGTCACCGTCTCGGACGTGGTGCAGCTGCGGCAGATCATCTCGGCCGGCGCCGCAGTGGAGGAGGCGATTTTCCTCGCCGCCGACGTCGACGGGGACAAACGCATCACCGTCTCGGATGCGGTGGCTCTGCGGCAGGCCATCCTGAACGGCAGCACCGCCGCCCCGCCGGAGGAGCCGGACTCTCCCGCAAATCCGACCGAAGGATGGAATACCTCCGCTAAGGGAAGATATTATTATAAGGACGGCGCTTTCCTGACCGGCCGGCAAACGATCGGCGGCCTGCGCTACGACTTTGACGAAAACGGACTCTGCCTGACCAGAGCCGGGATCGACGTCTCGACCTGGCAGACGGCGCTGGACTGGACAAAGCTGAAAAGTCAGGGCGTCGAGTTCGCCTTTGTGCGCCTGGGCTACCGCGGCTACGGCGCGGCCGGCACACTGCGGACGGACGATCAGTATGACCGCCACATGTCGGGTGCCGCAGCGGCCGGCGTGGATACCGGCGTCTACTTCTTTTCTCAGGCGACCGGCGCGGCCGAGGGCGCGGAGGAGGCCGCGTATGTCCTCTCCCATCTTGGCAGCTATACGATCAGCTACCCCATCGTAATCGACATCGAATATCTCGGCATCAGCGACGCCAGAGCCGAAAGCATTTCCAAAGCAGCCCGAACCGCCGCGGCCAAAGCGTTCTGCGACGCGATTCTCGCCGCCGGGTACTGGCCGATGATCTATGCCAACCCCGATATGTGCAAAAACGGACTGGACCTCTCCCTGCTGTCCGGCTATGACTTCTGGCTGGCGCATTATACGGAGGAGACCTCCTTCTCCCACCCGTTTCAGGTGTGGCAGTACAGTGAATCCGGCAAGCTGGACGGATTCCCCGGGCAGGCGGATGTCAACCTCTGCTATCGGGATTATCCGACCTTCTTAAAGCAAAACGGGTATAATAAACTGTCCTGAAGAATGCGGAAAAAGCGCGCCAAGCCCTCGACGGGGTAAAATGCCGCGCCATAAGGAATCCTATCTTTCAGCTCTTCAGTGACCGCAAAAACTCCCTTTCTAAAAAAACGCCGTCGACCCACCGGAAGGTCCGGGCGCTTTGCGGGCGCATTTCGTTCCCGCAAAGCCGCTGCCCGCTTTCTGTAAGGTCGATGGTACCATCGGTTAACAAAAGCAAACACAAAATCCGCCGCCGGAAAAACCGTCCGGCAGCGGCAACAATTGCAGGAGGCGTATATTCCATGTTCAAACGAAGCGCGGGCGTCTTTCTCAACATCTCCTCCCTGCCGTCGAAATACGGCATCGGCGATTTTGGCGAGGGCGCACGGCAATTCATTGATCGAATCCGGCAAATGGGCTTCTCGGTCTGGCAGACGCTGCCTCTCTGCCCGGTGGGCAGCGGCAACTCTCCTTACTCCAGCCCGAGCGCCTTTGCCGTCAACCCCCTCTACGTCGACCCCGACGGCCTTGTGGAGATGGGACTGATCTCCCCCGCCGCGGCCGAAGCGGCCGTCTATCCCGGAGAGCCGTATGCGGTCGACTATGCCTTTGTAAAGGAAAGCAAGACCAAGCTTCTGCGGGAGGCCTTTGCGGCCGCCGATCCGGCCGCCGTCTCCGCCTTTCGGGAGGCGAACGCCTTCTGGCTGCCGGATTATGCCAAATACATGGCGGGCAAGGCGGTGAACGACCAGCGCCCGTTTTGGGAGTGGACGGCCGAAGCCCCGGCAAGCGACGTCGACTACTACTGCTTTGAGCAGTACATCCTGTTCACCCAGTGGGAGCGGCTGCGCGCCTATGCAAAGGAAAGAGGCATTGCCTTTTTCGGCGATATGCCGATTTATGTCTCGCGCGACAGCGCCGATTTCATGGCCAACCCGCAGCTTTTCCTGACAGGTCCGGACGGCCGGCTGACCAAGGTGGCCGGAGTGCCGCCCGATTACTTCTCGGCCGACGGACAGCTCTGGGGCAACCCGCTCTACGACTGGGCAGAGATGGAAAAGGACGGCTACCGCTGGTGGCTGGAGCGCATTGGGCAGAGCTTCCGTCTCTTTGACATTGTGCGCATCGACCATTTCCGCGGCTTTCACCGCTTCTGGGCGGTCGACGCCGCCGCCGAAACAGCGCGGGAGGGGGAGTGGCTGTACGGTCCCGGCATGAAGCTCTTCCGCGCGGTCGAAAAAGCCTTTCCGAACGCCGACATCGTGGCCGAGGATCTGGGCACCGTCGACGCCCCCTTTCTGGAGTTCCTGGCAGAGACCGGCTATCCCGGCATGAAGGTCATCCAGTTCGGGTTCACCTCCGACGACAGCGACCACCTGCCGCACAAATACCTGCCCAACTGCGTCGCCTATACCGGCACCCATGACAACGACACCATGCTCGGCTGGCTGTGGGCCATCCCCATGGCCGAGAAGCTGCGCCTGCTCGAATACTGCCGTTATCCGGGCAGCAACTGGGGAGAGGGCGGCCCCAGGAGTGAGGTCATCCACTCCATCATCACAACCCTGTGGCAGACGGCGGCCGGTCTCACCATGATTCCGGTGCAGGACATGTGCGGCTACGGCACCGATACGAGGTTGAACATCCCCGGCAAAGCGGAGGGAAACTGGCAGTTCCGCATTACCGAAAACGCGCTGAAAACCATCGACGCCGACTTTTTCTCCGGTCTCAACCGGATTTATAAAAGATAAGGCGGAAAGCAACCCGCTTTTTGGAAAATCAGCAGAAGAGCTTCATCCCCTTCCTCGTTTAGCCGTGAGAGGGTGACCGACCCGCCGCGGGTATAAACTCCCGCGGCATCCTTCTGCCCTTCGGATCGGAGAATGCCGCGCGCCGCGCCTTCTTCGCGCGCTGCTTTTTACGGCCGCTTAGAAGAAAAAAGTACCCCTGCCGGCGTGCCTTTGCGGCGCTTTTGTCCTTCTCATCCCGACGGACAGAACGGTGCTCGGGCAAGGAAGCCTTGCGCAGGGAACATTTTCTATTTGCCGTATATCCAAAATGGAGTCTTAACGCAGTATAAGCACCTCTGCCCGTTAAAGGCACCTCTGCCCCCGGTCAAAAAAACGTATAAAAATCAAGGAATTGGAGCTTACATAACACGCATGAATACAAAGGTAATCAACAGCTATACCGCCGGACTGCGGGACGGTCTTCCAATCGGACTGGGATACCTCTCGGTCTCCTTCGCCTTCGGCATCCTGGTGGTTAAGGAGGGGCTGTCCGCCCTTACCGCCGCCGCAATTTCCATGACCAACCTGACCTCGGCCGGTCAGTTTGCCGGACTCAGCGTCATCCTGGCCGGCGCAACTCTGGCCGAAATGGCGCTGACCCAGTTTATCATCAACCTGCGCTATGCGCTTATGTCCATCACCCTGTCTCAGCGGATGGACGACAGCGTCGACCGGTTCACCCGTCTCCTGCTGGCCTTCTTTGTTACGGATGAGATTTTCGCCGTCGCCGTCAGCCGACCAGAGCATATCGGCCAGCGGTATATGTGGGGGCTGGCGACCGCCCCCTATATCGGCTGGAGCAGCGGCACCATCCTCGGCGCACTGTGCGGCAGCATCCTGCCCGAGCCGCTGACAAGCGCGCTCGGCATCGCAATCTACGGCATGTTCATCGCCATCATCATCCCTCCCGCCAAAAAAGAACGGTCGGTGCTGGTGGTCGTCGTGGCCGCCTCCGCTTTGAGCTGCCTGCTGAATCTTGTCCCCGTCCTCGCCGCATGGTTCGCGGCCACGCCGGGGCTGAGCATCATCCTCTGCGCCGTCGCGGCCTCAACCCTCGGCGCGCTGCTCTTCCCCGTGCAGCAGGAAGGGGGAGACCCGGCATGAGTACAACCCCCATCTGGCTTTACATCCTTGTCATGGCGGGCGTGACCTACCTCATCCGTATGATTCCGCTGGTCGCCATAAAAAAGAAAATCCAAAACCGCTTTCTGCTTTCCTTCCTCTACTATGTTCCCTATGCCGTGCTGGGCGCCATGACCTTTCCGGCCGTCTTTTCGTCGACCGGAAGTCTCGGCACCGCCATCGTCGGCGTCGCCGCCGCCCTCGTCATGGCCTTTTTTGAAAAGAGTCTGCTGATCGTGGCGGCCGTGTCCTGCGCGGCGGTTTTTCTCAGCAGCTGGATTGGCGGCTTGATTTTCTGAGCGAGATATGCTATTATGTTTGCTGTTGAAGTTTACACTACACCCGGCGGAGAGGAAAGCTCCCTGTCCGGTATAATACATTGCGAAAGGGCGAAAAAATATGTCGGGACATTCAAAATGGAGCACCATTAAGCGCAAGAAGGAGAAAACCGACCAGCAGCGCGCCAAGGTTTTCACCAAAATCGGACGCGAGCTGGCCATGGTGGTTAAGGCGGGCGGACCGGATCCGAACGTCAACGCCAAGCTGCGCGACGTCATCGCCAAGGCAAAGGCTGCCAACGTGCCGAACGACAACATTGATCGGATCATCAAAAAAGCCGCCGGCGGCGAAGACAACAGCGAGTATGAGGAGATTGTGTATGAGGGCTACGGTCCCTCCGGCGTCGCCGTCATTGTCGAAACGCTGACCGACAACCGCAACCGTACGGCCGGCGACATGCGCCACTACTTTGACAAATTCGGCGGAAACATGGGGCAGCCCGGCTCGGTTATGTTTCAGTTCAACCGCAAGGGCATCATCGCGGTGGAGGCTGAGGGCAAGGATGAGGATACCGTCATGATGGCCGCGCTGGAGGCCGGTGCGGATGACTTCACCTCCGACGGCGACGTGTTTGAAATTTCCTGCGACCCGAACGACCTGCCCGCCGTGCGGGACGGTCTGGAAGCGGCCGGAATCCCCTACCTTTCGGCGGAGATCTGCTACGTTCCTGCGGTCACCGTCTCGATTGATGAGGAGGAATCGGTCACCAAGATGGAAAAGCTGCTGGACATTCTGGAGGAAAACGATGACGTGCAGAACGTCTGGCACAACTGGAACATGCCGGAGGAGGAGTAAGCTCTCCTTCCCGAAGCGCAAGCTCCTTTTTGGGGGAGGAGGAATAATCCCTTCCTTTTCTTTGTACAGCTGCAAAAATGACAAAAAACTCCGTGGCGAAATTCGCCGCGGAGTTTTTTTGCACTTTTCCCTCTGTAAAAATCACCCGTTTTTTGCAAATGGCCGCTTGCAAAAAAACGGATTCAGATAAAAGATTACCCTGCCGCCTGCACCCCACCCGTGGCCGCCAGCAGCCGCTCGGCAGCCTGACGAATACGGTCGATCGAGTTTGTCCCCGGGTCGGCCAAAGTGGCGGCGAACTCAGCCAAGGCCGCCTGTACGTCGGTCGAGATTGCGGTCTCTCCTGCCTCCTTCGGCTCCCGCCAGAAGGCCTCCTGCTCCTCGGCTGTCATCTCTCTTGTGGTTTTTGTCCCGTCTGCGCTGATCTCCAGTACCCTCATGCCCTTCATCCTTTCTGTTTTGTTTTGGCGGGAAAAAGCTTTCATACACGCTTTTCTAAAAACGATGTTTTGCGAAAGCAAAACTCGCGGGAAAAAGCGTTAGCTTTTTCCCTTATCTTCCCAGCAGCTTGACCTTCGTCCCGGCCGTAAAGGTGTTGCTGGCAATGTCCATATGCAGATAACAAGTATAGCTGCTGTGGCCGCCCCTGTATCCGAGGCTTGTCCTTGCCATATAAGCCGTCGCGCGGGAATTTGCGTGCATGTGCTGATTTGCAGGACCGTAAAAAGTCAACAACCGGGAGTCTCCGACCCGGCCATACAGCTCAAAATAATATTTTGTTCCGGGTGCCACGCTGCCATTTCCGCCGCCTCCAAGCCAGCAGGTGTACTTTGTTTTGTCGACGTCGGCAAAGCAGAAGGTTGGCAGCCATAGGGAGCTTTTCTCGCTCCCCACATAAAATTCCACTTCGATCATCAGCTCATTGCAGGTCGTGATCGCGTCCGGCAAAGCGATCTTGATGGAGGAGGCTTCCTCCCCTTCCTCCACAGTGAGATTTGCCAGCGTCTGCCACGCCTTGTCCTGCTTATCAGAATAAGCACGCGTCCAGGCGGTAAAGCTGGCATAATCTTTTTCCCCCATGCGCTGCTGAGTATATACCACTCCATCGGGCAGAATCAGAGTCATACTGTACTCATAATTCGTCCAGCTCATATTGTTTGAGTAAGTTACCACCAGCATTGCGTTTTTGTCTTGGGGGAAGCTTACCCCATCCGGCAGATTGGCGGCATTGTAGGGGATGGAGTAGATGCCTGCACCGTCAAATCCGTGGCAGTCGGTCAGCTTGCCCTTGGCGGCAAACGCCGCCTTGGCATCCGTCTCGCTTATAGCGCTTGCGACCTTGTTCTTCTCCGCGTCGGTGTAGTCGTTGGTCGAGAGGCCTTTGCCAACCTCCTTCGGAACATAATACCCCGCCGCCTGGTTCAGCTTGGCCGTCACCGTCTGCGCAAGCGCCTTCGCGTCGTCTACGAGTCCGGATAGGGTCTGAATCTCCTCCTCAATGGTGCCGGATATATCCGGATCAATCTCCGCCTGCGGCTGCGCGGACGGCAGCAGTGCAAAGGCTGCGACCTCGCTTTTCTTGACCAGAGAGGGGGTCTGTCCGTCAAACCGATACCCGGCCAGCTGCCAGCTCTTGGTCGTAGAGCCGGTCACCGCGCCGGGAACCAGATATTCGATCACCCCGTCTACCGGATAGAGCGCGGCCGTCTCATACCGGCCAAAGCACATGCGAAAAAAATCCGCGTCCGAGAAAAAGCCTTCCTCCGACCTGACACACAGCTTGGCGTTGTTGTGCTCCCCCACCATCCCGAGCAGAGAGTCTGACAACGTAACCTTACCCAGCCGATCAATCACAATGTCAATTGTCCTCAAAACATCATCACCTCACGATTTATTAAAGCCCCAGCTTTATAAAACCGGCAAAAAGGAGGGATGGATGCCCAAAACCGGACAACAAACCGAAAATTTTTTATGCACCGGCAGCCTCCGGTGGCAGGAGGTCTCCCGCACTAACCTCCCGCCGTCCTTTGCCCTTCCGTTTAAATAAGGGGGGGAGGCAATAAACGGATTTGCAGCATGCAAAGGCGCTTTCTGTATGCAGAGCAACGCTTTCGGCAGAAAATCTTTTGAAGAACGCTCGCGTCTGACAAAGGCCAAACCGCGGCCGACAGCCGGCCTGCTATAAAAAAATCATCGTGCTGTACTCCTTCCCGACTTACAGCACGATGATTGGTTTTCCAAAAAAAGCACTATTTTAATCCCAGAGAGTCGAATAACCGCCGCTGTGCGAGCAGCCGGTCGTCCACCGCCGTCTGCGACAAAGCGCGTACCCGATCTGCCATCTGCCTCCGTTTGGGAGAGAAAAACAGCAGCGCCCGTTTTCCCCACGCCAGCGGCAGCAGATATTTTTTCCCATCAATAAAGGTATAGGTCGCCCGCATGCTTTCATAGGACGGAAACAGCACCTGTCTCCTGGCCCTCCGCGCCGCACCGGACAGAGTGTCTCCGTCCTGCATGCCGCGGCGCAGCGCCACCTCCGGCTCCCCCGCGTATGAGGCGCCGAACACCCCGCCCGAAAGCACGAATTCCAGAAAATCGGCCGCCGCAGCCTCCGGCATGTCCTCCACCGGTATCGGCGCGGGAAGCCCCAACCACGCTCTGCAGAAGAACAGCACCCGCCCGGCAAACCGGGAAAGGCCGGTTTTCGTAAGCTCAGCCTCCAGCTCCTCCCAATCCAGCGTCTCCTGCGCCTTTATAAACGCGGCAATGTCCAGAAACATCCGTACACCCGCGCCGCCGTAGCAAAGGTGCTTCGCCAGATGAACAAACAGATACAGCAGATGCCGCTCCGGCTTCAGCGTGTATGTATAGTCGCCCGAAAGAGGAACCGCATACCTCCACACATCTGAAAAATAGGTCGTCAGATCGATGGAATCATTGATCTCCACCTCAACCATCCGGGCGTGAAACTCATAGTATTCCTCATCCCGGCGGGCGCTGCATTCCAGCGCATTCCCGCGGGAGACAGTGTATCCCCCGCCTTCTGCAGCGCGGCAGGCCGCCTCCAGATCCTCTTTTTTAAAAAAGAGGTCAACATCCCCAAAGGTGCGCAGCTCCGGCACAGGATAGCACTCCCGCACAACATATCCCTTTAAACAGATGTGCGGCAGGCCGGCCGCCGACAGCAGCTCCATCATCTGACCGGCGCGGTGCGCCGCACCCGTCATCCTTTTTATGGTAGAAAAAAAGGCGTCCGAAAAATATTTCTGCAGCGCCTCTCCTACCCTCTCCCCGGGCGGCAGCCGCCGCATCATATAGCCGACAATCCCCTCAACCGCGTGGAGGCGCGCCAGCCGGACAATCTCCTCCGGCGATACCTCCGGCGGCATTAAAGGCGTCGGCCGCTCCCACAAAAAGGCGGTCAGCAGGGATAAAAAATATTCTTCGTCCGTGTTCATTTTGCAAACCTCCCCCGACAAAGACGCGGCCGTTTCCGGCGGTTTTTCCCAATCCGGTTCCACGCAGATTTCAAAGCAGCCTCAGTCCAGGTATTCATAAAAAACATTCTGCAGAAGATACGCCTCCACCTGCTTTGCAAAGGCATTGTACCCAATGCACAGCTTGGCATAGGCCGCCTCGGGCGAAATGCCGCAGAGCGGCCGGCAGCCGGCCGCAAGCATAGCCGCCGTGCTGGCGTACACCCTTTCCCCCGCCGCCCGCGCAGGAAGGAAATATACCGGCACCCCGGCCTCCCGCAGCCGCGCCGCAAATGGAAGGCAGGAGGTACCCTCCCCTTCTGTGCAGGCAGTGCCGGAGTGATAACCGACCAGCAGCACCGCGGCCGGCCGGCGCGAGATGTCCAGCATGCCGTAATCCAGCCCGGGATAGCTTTTCAGCATCCACACCGGGCGTGAAAAATCCGTCCCCGGCCGGGAGGCGTCCCCTTTTACCGCCGCAAAATCCGACAGCGGCGGCAGCTCCGGTGCCGCCGTGGGAATAAACACCCCGTCCGCAATCCGACCGAACGGCGCGGTCCCAAAGGGGCGGAATATTCCGTGGAGGCCGTCCGCCTCCAGCATACGGGTAGCCAAAAACACCTCGGTCACCGACGCGCTGCGATAGACGGCAAAAACCCCTGATTTTATCTTTCCCGACGCAAGAAGGGAGACCGCCCCGGCAAAGTTGGAAAGGCCGTTTCCGGCCGGATCCTCCAGCGGGCGGTCGGCCGCCACCAGCACAATCGGACAGCCGACCCTGCCAAACAGCAGGCCGACAAACGCCGCCGTATAGCTCAGCGTATCGCTCCCGTGGGTTAAAATTACGCCGTCATAAGCGGTAAAATCCACCGCTTCCAGCGCGCGGAGCAGAGCCGACAGCCGCGGCAGAGTCATATTTTCACTCAGGATAGAAATCGGTTCCAGAAAATCAAACGCAACCTCCCGCGCCTGACCCGCATGCCCCTCGGCGTACAGCCGCGGCAGCAGAGCCGCCATTCCGCGCTCGGTATCCATAACCTCCCGGATGGAGGAACCGATGGTTCCCCCGGTCGCCATCAGCAAAATCCGCATAAAGTTCCGGCCGCCTTCCGTTCTCTGTCTTGGCGTTTTTTATCTTTTTAATCATATCATATATTCTGTCCGTTTGCCACCGGCTTTTTCCTCTCCCGATAAAGAGTTACAAAAATGTCAATTTTTACTTTACATTGTAACCATTTTGTGATATACTAGGAGGCACAGATTACAAAATTATCATTCTTTTGCACAATCCGGGTTTGCGTAACCCCGGGTTGGCGCTTGATTTGAAAATGAGGTATTGCATCTATGACATCCATTCGCAGCACAGCAAAAAAAGCGGCCTGCCTTTTCCTGGCCGTTCTGCTTACAGCCGCCATGCTGGTCACCGCGCCGGCCGCCTCGGCCGCGGCCGCTTTTGTCACCAGCGACACCGGCGTCAACCTGATCAAGAGTTTTGAGGGCTTCAACGCCTACAAGCACTGGGATTATTCCCAGTGGTCGATCGGCTACGGCACGGCCTGCGGCGCCAACGACTATCCCAACGGCATCACAGAGGCGGAGGCGGTCGTCCTTTTAAAGCGCGCGCTGTCCACCTCCGAGCAGTATGTCAACACCTTTTTGAACAAATACGGCCTGACCGTCAACCAGAATCAGTTTGACGCCATGGTCAGCTTTACCTACAACCTCGGCAACGTGTGGGTCACAAACGACAGCTTTACATTGCGCAACTATCTGCTCGACGGAATCGAGAAATATTCGCAATCCGACATTCACTACGCCTTCGGCCTCTGGTGCAAGGCGGGAGGGCAGGTGCTCGAAGGGCTGGTGCGCCGCCGTGCGGCCGAGGCCTCGCTCTTCTGCACACCGGTCAACTACATCCTGCGCTTTGACGCAAATGGCGGCAGTAACGCCCCCTCCGCCATCGCCGGCAGCGCGGTGCAGATTCCCGCGCAGGCTCCTACCCGTTCGCTGCATGAGTTTCTCGGCTGGTCGGACAGCCCGAACGGCACCGCGCAGTATCAGCCGGGCAGCACCCTGACCTTAACCGGAAACCGCACCCTCTACGCTGTGTGGAAGGCTTACAGCGTCCTCACCTTTGACGCAAACGACGGCAGCGGCGCGCCCTCCCCGATCCATTTCCGGGAGGGGCAGAGTCTGCAGCTTCCCGCCGCCCAGCCGACGCGGGATGGGTATATCTTCTTAGGGTGGGATGTCGACCCGACGGCCGACGCCCCCAGCTTCCCTGCCGGAGGCAGCTTCTCCGCCGGGGCGAGTCTCACCCTCTACGCCGTGTGGAGCAAAACCGTCTCGGTCACATATGACCCGAACGGCGGCAGCGGCGCCCGCCTCACGGTAGGAAAGGCCGCCAACGCCCCGCTGAAAATCAACGTCAGCCGCCCGACCCGGGCAGGCTACGCCTTCCTGGGCTGGTCAACCAACCCGCAGGCGGCCGCGGCCGAATACGCCCACGGCGGCGTCTTTACCGGCAGCAGCGATACAACCCTCTATGCCGTGTGGCAGCGGTATATCACCATCGCCCTCGACGCACAGGGCGGCTCCTTCAATCTGCCGGAGGGGCTCTGCCTCGGCGACCTCAACGGCGACGGCAGCATAACCGAAGCGGACTATGCCCTGCTGCAGGCCGCCATCGGCACGGCCGCCGATGAAACCACCAAAATTGTCGGCGACCTCAACCTCGACGGTCGGCTGGACACACTTGACCTGATGATTCTGGAGGATTATCTGAGCGGCACGCTCGCCACTCTGCCGGCCAAATGCACGGCCGAGGGAAGCAGCCTCGGCACACTGCCCACCCCGACCAAGGAGGGGGCCTTCTTCACCGGCTGGTACGGCTCCGCGGATGAGAGTATGAGCACCAATTCCGGCGTCATCAGCATTCCCTCCGGCTCGGCCGCCTCCGCCTCTATCCGCCGGCTTTTCGCGACCTGGTCGGACACCCCGCTTCGCGGAGATGTTACCTTCGACGGCATCCTGTCGGTCAGCGACGTGGTCGCCCTGCGCACCTTTATTTTAAACGGAAACACGGCGGACGCCGCCTTGCTGCCGGCCTATGACGTAGATGGCGACGGCAGCATAACCGTCACCGATGTCATCGCGCTCCGTGCTTTGATCAGCCGATAACCCTTTTTTGAAAAAAAGAAAACTGCTCCCCCAAAAGACGAGCAGAGCATAAAACCAACGCCCCCGGATGTAGCTTTACTTCTACATCCGGGGGCGTTTTATCTGCATCGCCAGAGAGATACTCCCTGCATACCGCAAAGTTTTCTATCGCCGCAGCTGCCGCAGCAGCACCTTGTCCTCTCTGGAAACGCGAAAGGACTCACAAGCCTTGGTGATCGCCTTGTTGTGGGTAAAATCATCGGCGAGGCCGCCGCTTTGCAAAAACGCCAGCGTCCGGTCCCGATCCTTGATAAAGCAGATCGAAACGCCCCAGGCCACCGCCATCTTCACATAATAATCCTCATAATCCTCATGCCGAACGCCGCTGTACACCTCCAGCACCCGGGGGAGGTAGTCGGGCGTCAGGAAATGATCCAGCAGCATCACAATCGCAAACCGGAGGGGATAGGTCTCCTCCGACCTGAAATAGGGAGTCAGGAAATCCCAAACCTCCGCCTGCGCCGCCGCAGCAAATTTGCAGCCCCCGGCCACCACGTCGCAAACCGCCCAGTTATCAATCTCCGGAATAAAGCGGGCGAGAGCGTCCAGCCGCTCCTCCAGCGGCATTTTCGCCATGGCAAGCGTCATGCCGCGCAGCAGCTTTTGTTCGTACAGCTCCTCCGCCGGCCGGGCGAGGAATCCGCGAAAGTCCCCCTTCGAAATCTCCCGCGCCAGACGGCGCAGCTCCGGCACCCGCACGCCCAAAAACGGGCCGATCCCGGGTACCAGCCGGCTGTGAAAATCCTGGTAGCCGGGATCGGCCAGCGCCTCCAGCGTCCGGCGGCAGGCCTCCGCCGCCGCGTCATCCCATACCGCAAAGCAAAGCGAAGCCATTACATCTTCCCCTCGTCATACACAGCGCGGCTGCCGCCGATAAATTTCGGCCGCGTCCGGGCACAGAGGATTCTGGCCTCCCCGATTTTGTCAAGCGAGAGGCGCACCGGCACCGCCACCGGGCGCAGGTGCATCCCGATCAGCGTGCCGCCGATGTCGATTCCGGCGCCGGCCTGCACCGACTCAACCGCCGCAGGCTCGGCAAAGGTTTTCCAGGCCGTCGTAGCAAACGAACCGCCTGCCTTCGGCTGCGGCAGAACGTTGACCACCGGCAGCCCGAATTTTTCCGCCGCCGCCCGCTCCAAAATAATGCAGCGGTTGAGGTGCTCACAGCACTGCGCCGCGAGGTAGATTCCCCGCGCCTTCAAAACCGGATAAATCCCGTCGAACACCGCCGCCGCGATCTCCATACTCGAGCCGGTGCCGATCCGACTGCCCCCCACCTCACTGGAGGAGCAGCCGACCACAAACAAATCTCCCGCCGGAAGATGAGAAACCTCCAGCAGTTCTTCGACGGCCGTTTTTGCCGCCGCGGTAATTTCCTGATACATAAAAAGACACACCTTTCCGAAAGCGGCAAAAAAGTGCCGCCAAAACTTCTCCAAACCGCCGTCCGCAAAAAACGAAACCGACGGCAAAAATCCTCTATCGCACGCAGAAGTGCGCCATATCCACCCGCCCATCGGGGAGGAAGACGACCCCTTCCGCCTCCAGCAAATCCCACTGCACATTCGGGCCGCCGAAGGCAAAGCTTCCCGAGGTTTCTCCCCGGCGGTTGACCACCCGGTGGCAGGGGATAACGCCCGGCTCCGGATTGACGTGCAGGGCGTTTCCTACCACCCGGGCGAGGCCGGGATTCCCCGCCCTTGCCGCCACCTGGCCGTAGGTCATGACCCGCCCCTTCGGAATGCTTCGCACAACCTCATAAATCCTCTGATACACATGCATGGCATGTCACCTCCCATTTATGCCGCTGCGGTCACCTGTGCGCCAAAGGGCAGCAGAGACAGCTTCGCCAGCTTAAAGCACTGCAGCCCGAACGGAATTCCCACAACGGTCGCGCAGTATGCAAGGCCGCACAGCGCCGCCCCCACAGCCAGGGGAATCCCGCTGACCAGCAGCCAGAGAATATTCAGCAACAGCGAACCCGCACCGCCGCCGAACACCACCTCTTTCCCAAACGGAAAGAGGGCAAGTCCGGCAAATTTAAAGCACTGCACCCCGATCGGAATGCCGACGATGGTGACGCACCAGACCAGCCCGGCAAGGCACCAGCCCAGCGCCATACAGAAGCCGCCGAAAACAAACCACAGCACATTACCAAGACAACGCATTCCATCCCTCCATAATCGAGGATTTTCCCCTCACCCGTTCAAATCGGCATAGACCAGCATGTTCCGGCTGATGTAGAGGAAAAGCAGGCTCACCGCCGCGTTGACCAGCGAAACGGCAATCAGCGCCGTCGCCATAAGCGGCAGACCGGCTACCGCCGAGAGCGCCGCGCCGGCGGCAATCCCGCCCACAGCGCCGGGAATCAGCAGCAGCACCGCGAACAAAAAGTAAAAAATTGTGGAGAAAACCTTCGGCATGCTGCTCATGAACCGCTCGATAAAAATATTGGCCACGATGAACAAATAGCCGAAGAACACCCGCGAGATAACGCAGCACACCGCCGTCGGCAGATCCATCTTCAAAAGGAAGTACAGCGGCACCCAGAGCAGCACCCCCTCCGCAATCAGGGTAGAGGCGCTCTCCCGGATGCAGTACAGCAGCTTCTTGAACGGGCTTTCGGGAATCATGTAGAGATAGGGCAGCCGCAGCTCCTTGGCGAACCGCCCCATAGTGGAGGAAAACATCTGCATATAAACCGACATGGCCAGCGCCGAAATCACCGCCGGATTGAGGTCGAGGCTCTCCTCCGCCCCCTCCGGCAGAGCGACCGCCTCTCCCGCGACCGATACAACCGCCGGCGAAGAGGCCTCCGCCCCGTCGGCCGTCTCGCCCTCCATATCCATTCCCATCCCGATGATCACCGAGGTCACAATGGTGATCGCGATAAAAATCAGGCTCATCCGATCAATGAGAAAGAGGCCGCCGCGCCGCCGCTCGACCAGCTGCTTATAATAAACGGCCGACGCACCCCGACCCTTTCCGATGCCGATCTTCCCGACCTTGACATTTTTGGGCACCGGCTCGTTCATTCCGCCCTGCTTGCGGGCGACAATCGCGCTGTGCGCCACCTCTGTCGCGGCGAGAACATCCTCATAATAATCCGTGTTGCTCCGCGCGATGAGAAAGACAACCGCCGCCATAAAACCGACCGTCCCGCCGATTCCCAGCAGCACCGGAAGCCATTCTCCCTCCATAACGCCAATGGCGGCCGCCTTCATCCAGCCGGCCGCCGGGAAAAAGGCCGCCGCAGCCGTGTTGAAAACGCCGACCGCCGCGTTAAAGAAGCCTTCTTCCCTCCGCTGCAAAATGAAGTAGGCACAAACCGCAAAAAACAGGAGAAACACCGCGTAAAACACCGCGCGCCAGATCCGCTTGACCCGATCGTCGGCGCTGGTTTTGGAGTAGATCAGCATGGCAGTCATCTGCCCGCACATAATCACCGCCGCAAAGCAGAGCAGAACCACCACTACAAACCCGATCGAAATGCCATAAAGATTGTGCAGCCAGGAATACTGAAAAATAATGAAAATGCACGCCAGCAGGGAGGTTCCCATCTGCCGGATCAGGCCATAGGACAAAATCGTCGTCGGTCGGATCGGCGTCTCAAACAAAAGATTGACATCCGCCATCGAGTACATGCTGGCGCCGCTGCCAAACCCGTTGTTGGCCATCAGGATAAAGAAAATCATGTACAGCAGAAAAACGCCCGCGCCAAGCTCGGCCGTATCGCGATACCCCGTCTCGGGCACAGGGGCGGACTGCGGCCCCAGCAGAGAAAAGAGCATCAGCGCCACCAGCACGATCGCCAAAACCGCCTGCGAGGGATGGTTTTTCAGATTCAGCAGCAAATTTTTGCATTGCTTGCGTAAAGAGTAGGCCAGCGCGTTCATTGCGCACCGCCCCCTTCTGTAATCTCAAAAAAGAGCTGCTCAAGGCTCTTCTCCCCATCCTCGGCATGGGTGTTCAGCTTGGTCGCGGCAAAGCGCCCGCCCATCATGATGTGCGCAATATCCCAGTAGTCCTCTACGCTGTCCAGCATGTGGGTCGAAAGCAGAACCGAGCAGCCGTCCGCCTTCAGCTCGGCCAGAATGGTTTTAAGCTCCTTGATGGCGTGCGGGTCGAGGCCGACCATCGGCTCGTCAAAAATAACCACCCGGGGCCGGTGTACCAGCGCGCAGCAAATCGACAGCTTCTGCTGCATGCCTTTGGAAAGCTCCTTGCCCAGCTTATCCTTTTTATCGGTCAGCTCCAGCCGCTCCAAAAGCTGGTCCCCGTACCCGTCGTCGTCCATTTTATAGGCGCGGCGCATAAACTCCAGATGCTCCCCCACCGTCAGCATGTCATAAACGGCCGGCATCTCCGGAATATAGCCGAGTCTGGCCTTGGCCTCGCACGATTTGTTATTGAAGCCGTCAATCAAAATCTGCCCGTTAAACCGCAGCAGGCCGGAGATACATTTGATAATGGTAGATTTTCCGGCGCCGTTCGGCCCGAGGAGGACGGCAATCTTTCCATCCCCGACCTGAAAGCTGATATTGTCGTTGGCAAGCACCTTGCCATACTGTTTGCTCACATGTGAAACGGTTAACATTTCAAGCACCCCCACGTTGCTATTCAGTATACCGCATTCCCGGGGCAGAATCAATCCTCCCCACCGGCGGCCGCAGGAAAAATTCAGCCATTCCGGGGCATTTCTGCCAAAGCAAAGGGAGGCTGGATGCATTTTCCGGCTAATTGCAGTTTACTATGCATTCTTATGAATGTCAATAGCATTTATAAGAATATTTTAAATATTTGGGGGAGAGTGAGTGAGGGGGAGGCGATAAATTCTTTTGCTGTGATGACGATCTCTGTCCGATTTACTGCAAAGTTTAACTTTTGCGTTGAGGTCGCGGGGGGCAGTTTTTGGTAGTGGTGCTATCCTCCATCTAACTTACCACAAAATCGAGCCTTTGCGCTGGGGCCGCGCAGACCCTTCCTTTCTGTATGGACAGGAAAGGCGCAAACGCAGCAAGAAAGAGCGTATTACACTCAGCAGAGCGTTTGCTGAGCGTTTGAACATAAAGTTCAAACGCCAAAGCCTTGATAAAACTTAGGTTTCCCTTAATAATCCCCTCCTGAGCGACCAAGGGCATAGCCCTTGGAATCCGATGGACAAGGGGTTGATGAAAACATGAACATTGTTTGTTCGGGTTTGCAGACACTTGATTGTAATCCCCATGCCGGCCGGGAATCCAAAGGGGCGGGCCCCTTTGGTCGTGTGTGGATGA